>Ga0187844_10000303_pt1 | contig 38463 bp, 33 predicted proteins | sample SpaLakP09_SKY_50_FD_134517 | JGI IMG/M metagenome (GOLD analysis project Ga0187844, IMG submission 134517) | Oligotrophic lake water microbial communities from Sparkling Lake, Wisconsin, USA - SP09_SKY_50 | ecosystem: Environmental > Aquatic > Freshwater > Lake | place: USA: Sparkling Lake... | reverse complement strand
TCGACCAGGGCAGCGTCGTGTCCGAGCAGTGGCTGCTCGACATGGAGCGTAAAGCATTCGTCTCGCTGCTGAACAATCCGAAGACCCAGGAACGCATCATGGGCATGATGCAAAACGGTAAACCGGTACGTAACTGATCGCGGCGCGGACAACAAGGACTACTGACATGAGCAAACAACTTCAAGACGCATACATCGTCGCAGCGACCCGTACCCCGATCGGCAAGGCACCGCGCGGCTTCTTCAACAAGACCCGTCCGGACGACCTGCTGGTGGCCGCCATCCGCGGCGCGATGGCCGCCGTGCCGAACCTGGACCCGGCGCTGATCATCGACGCGATCGTCGGCTGCTCGTTCCCGGAAGCGGAGCAGGGCTTCAACGTGGCCCGTAACGCCGTCGTGCTGGCCGGCCTGCCGAACACCGTCGGCGGCGTGACCGTCAACCGCTACTGCGCTTCGGGCATCACCGCCCTGGCCATGGCCGCGGACCGCATCCGCGTCGGCGAGGCCGACGTGATGATCGCCGGCGGCGTCGAATCGATGTCGATGGTGCCGATGATGGGCCACCACCCGTCGATCAACATGGAGACGTTCAAGGACGAGAACGTCGGCCTGGCGTACGGCATGGGCCTGACGGCCGAGAAGGTCGCCGCCCAGTGGAAGGTGAGCCGCGAAGACCAGGACGCCTTCGGCCTGGAATCGCACCGCAAGGCCATCGCCGCCCAGCAGGCCGGCCTGTTCAAGGACGAGATCACCCCGGTGGAAATCGTCACCCGCACGCCGGACCTGGCGAGCGGCGAGATCAAGGTCAAGCGCCGCACCGTGGACCTGGACGAAGGCCCGCGCGCCGATGCCAGCATGGAAGGCATGGCGAAGCTGAAGCCCGTCTTCGCCGCCAAGGGCAGCGTGACGGCCGCGACGTCGTCGCAGATGTCGGACGGCGCCGGTGCGCTGATCGTCGTCAGCGAAAAGATCCTGCGCGAACACAACCTGACCCCGCTGGCCAAGTTCTCGTCGTTCGCCGTGCGCGGCGTGCCGCCGGAAATCATGGGCATCGGTCCGAAGGTCGCGATCCCGGCAGCGCTGGCCGCCGCCGGCATCACGCAGGACCAGCTGGACTGGATCGAACTGAACGAAGCCTTCGCGGCACAGGCACTGGCCGTCATCCGCGACCTGAACCTGGACACCAGCAAAGTGAACCCGATGGGCGGCGCGATCGCCCTGGGCCACCCGCTGGGCGCAACCGGTGCGATCCGCGCCGCGACCGTCGTCCACGCCCTGCGTCGCAACAACCTGAAGTACGGCATGGTCACCATGTGCGTCGGCGCCGGCATGGGCGCGGCGGGCATCATCGAACGCGTGTAATCCACACGACGTAAACGGAAGGGGCGCTGTGGCACAACCGCAGCGCCCTTTTTTACATGAACAAGCGAGACACCGAATGGACATCCTGACCACCACCGCCGACGGCATCCTCACCCTCGAATTCAACCGCCCGGAACGCAAGAACGCCATCACGGGCGCCATGTACACCCTCCTGGCCGACGCCCTGCGCGCGGCCGAGACCGACTCCACCATCCGTGCCATCCTCATCACGGGCAAGCCGGAGATCTTCACGGCCGGTAACGACCTGGAAGACTTCCTGCACAACGTGGGCGAAGGCGCGATGACGGAATCCCGTCCCGTATTCCAGTTCATGCGCGCGCTGGAAGGCTGCAGCAAGCCGGTCGTCGCGGCCGTCGCCGGCGCCGCCGTCGGCATCGGCACCACGCTGCTGATGCACTGCGACCTCGTCTACGCGGCCGACAATGCGAAATTCTCGATGCCGTTCTCGCAGCTGGGCCTGTGCCCGGAATTCGCGTCGTCGCTGCTCGTCGCGCAATCGGCCGGCTACACCCGCGCGGCGGAAAAGCTGATGCTGGGCGAAGCCTTCGGCGCGCAGGAAGCGTTCGAGATGGGCATCGTGGCCCGCGTGCTGCCGGCTGCCGAACTGCTCGCGTTCGCGCAGGGACAGGCTGCCAAGCTCGTGAAACTGCCGGCCGCGTCGATCCGCACGACCAAGGCCCTGATGAAGCGGTCGCGTGCGGCGCTGGTGAAAGACACCATCGCGGCGGAGAACGAGCGGTTCAGCGCGATGCTGACCGGCGCCGAGGCCAAGGAAGCCTTTACGGCGTTCTTCCAGAAGCGCAAGCCGGATTTCAGCAAGTTCGACTAATTCAGGTAAAGCTTGTCGCGATGGCCGTCGAATCACGTGGCCATCGTCGATGCGTTTGCTGCTGGTGGCGTTCCGGCGGTATCGTAGTGTCGCCTGGCTGGCAAGTACAGGCGCTGCTGCTTCCAGTATGAGACGCCGCCTAACAGCCGGTCGGCCTTTTGCCAGCAGGCGGCGATACTGACCTGAAGGCCATGTTCGCCGAGCGCGGTCGCAATACGACCGGCGTCGAACAGCAACCGAAACAACACCGTCGCGCATATCTGGCCAGTTCCAAACTGCGCACGGGGGGCATGTTTGCTCTTGCGTTGAAATTCCCGATCGACATCCGCGATCCCTCTTGGCCAGCGCCTACGTAACCCTGACAGCAGGACATCAGCAAGCTCGAGCTTGATGCGGACGAGTTCTGCAAGGCGATCCTGTTCGCGTGCTGTGCTTTGTTCGATGAGGAAATAGCCAGGGACTAGTGGTCCCGATTCGATATACCAGGAAGGTGGCGAGTATTGCTCATGGACGAGTCGCCACAGCTTGCCGAGCAAAGGATCCATCTCGTGGGCGTCATCGTCGAATAAGGCGAGATGGCGCAGATTTTGTGTCTGCAACTTACCTTGTAAATCGATCGGTAACTTGTCGCGACAGTAGGAGGCCCGTCTGTACAGGATATCGATCGGTAGCTCCATCACTCTGCGGGCGATGCGTGTCCGGAACAGCCATGAGCGTTGCAAGCCATCGACGATGTCCAGTCCGCAGGCCAGGGCATCAATGGCGTCTTCCGCTCGATCTCTGTGGTCGCGGTCGTTGCGCGTGTCGAGCAGATGCCGGCAAAGCGCAGTGAATTGCCGTCCTTGCTGGCGTAGCACGCGGGTATGCGCGACCATTCCCCCGCTAGTACCAGCCCGGTCCAGGGCGGTGCGTATCTCGAGGCCTCGTTTGCCATGCCGCGTGCAAAATAAATATCCGGTTCGATGCTCTTCGCGGCACCGTCATCGTCCAGCAGGTGCCGGAGGATCCGTAATTCTTCTTCGGCCCTCTGGCCGAGTCCCACGGCTGCTGCGAGCCGGGCGCCATTCAAGTGCTTCTCTGCATCCAACGGTTGGTAGAGGCTCGCCAGGACCTGATTCAGAGGGAGTGTCGTCTGTTGGGTAGCATCTGGCGTGACTGCTTCGATTCCCAGCAGGCCGGACAAAATCTCGGTGGTTGGCCCCATGGGATACTTGGTCCCCGCAAAAACGTGGGCCCATGATGCAAGCGGTTCGGCTTGATCGTCGACATTGGGGTTTTTGATCTTCTCTGCCGCATGGAAGATCCATATCAGTCTCGGTGCGCCGTCATCACGTCCCGTGTTCGCACGGTCGCGAATCCAGTGATTGACATCGAAGTGGTCCGTGCCGCTGTAGCCTGCGACGACGACAGCATCGACTTGTCGCATCACGTTGTCCAACCGGTCGCGCATCGCCTTGGGCAGACCGAACTGGAGGTCGGCCAACGTCGCCCACAACCGGTCGACGCCTTCCTCGATCGTCCCATGTACTTTGATGAGTCCCCAATCCGTCCCATGTTCCGCATGAAGAATCCGGATGGTCTTCCGTTCGGCATCCAGAATGTGGACGGGTATCGCGAACGAAGCTGCACGCTCGATGCAATCGTCAAAGTTGGTGGTGATACACCATCCACGATGCTGCAGGAGATGGCGGGCAATCAGGTGGTGGTTGGCATTCGGCGTCTTGTTCCGGAACAGGGCAAGCAAGTCTCTTGGATTGCCGGGTCTGGAAAAGCCTTCGTGATCGATGGGACTGCAGGTCTGCTCCAGCACGTGTTCAAGCCGGGGAATCGAACGGCCGAGCACGGGCGCGCATTCCTCGAACACGGATAACAATTCATCGGCTGCACTTTCGTCGAGCAGATGGCGGACCAGTGCCCGCGTCAGATCCGCTCCGTTGGGCAGTCCGGTTGGCGCCTGAATTGAAATACCGGCGCCGACAAATAACGCGGCCTTACCGGGGAACGGGCCTTCCGCGCCGCCGAACCACCAACTTTCCGCGGGCGAGTGATCCTGAGGCGATCTCCAGTAAGAGCGACGTGATTTCGGCTTTGGATTGTCCATGGAAGTCGTCCCTGCGGATGTGTGCGTGTCACATGATTGTAAGCGCTGCTCAGCTTTTGCTTTGAGATGCAATTCCTGGTTTCTTGCCACGCTTGCGTCGCCGCGTGCACAATATGCCGCATCCCCATAACGACGAAAACAGCATGAAAATAGGAAACGCGATCCACGAATCCGCATTGAGCGGCGTCCGCGTCATCGAAATGGGCCAGCTGATCGCCGGCCCCTTCGCCGGCAAGACGCTGGGCGATTTCGGCGCCGACGTCATCAAGATCGAGGCCCCCGACGGTGGCGACCCGCTGCGCAACTGGCGGATGATCAAGGAGGGGACTTCCGTATGGTGGCAGGTCCAGTCGCGCAACAAGCGGTCGCTGGCGCTCGACCTGCGCAGCAGCGAGGGGCAGGACGTCGCGCGCAAGCTGATCGCCGAGGCCGACGTGCTGATCGAGAATTTCCGGCCCGGCACGCTGGAAGGATGGGGCATGGGGTGGGACGTGCTGTCGCAACTGAACCCCGGCCTCGTCATGCTGCGCATCTCCGGCTATGGCCAGACGGGCCCGTACCGCGACCTGCCGGGCTTCGGCATGATCGGCGAGGCGATGGGCGGCCTGCGCCACCTCACCGGCGAGCCGGGGCGGGTACCGGTGCGTTGCGGCGTGTCGATCGGCGACACGCTCGCGGCGCTGCACGGCGTGATCGGCATTCTCACCGCGCTGTACCACCGCAAGGTCAATGGCGGCCAGGGACAGGTGATCGACGTCGCCCTGCACGAAGCCGTATTCAACGTGATGGAAAGCCTGCTCCCCGAATACAGCGCGTTCGGCGCCGTGCGCGAGCCGGGCGGGAGTGCGCTGCCGGGCATCGCGCCGTCGAATGCCTACACGTGCCGCGACGGCGTTGTCCTCGTCGCGGGAAATGGCGACAGCATCTTCAAACGCCTCATGCACGCCATTGGCCGACCCGACCTGGCCGAGGCGCCGGACCTGGCGAACAACGCCGGCCGCGTCGTGCGCGTGGACGAGATCGACGGTGCCATCGGCGCCTGGACCGCCGGACGTGGCGTGGCCGAGGTGCTCGATGCGCTGGGCCAGGCGCGCGTCCCGGCCGGCAAGGTCTACACGGCCCGCGACATCGCCGAGGACCCGCACTACCGGGCCCGCGACATGATCCTCACGCAGCGCACGCGCGACGGCTATGACGTCGAGGTGCCCGGCATCGTGCCCAAGCTGATGGGCACGCCGGGCGGCATCCGGTCGGCCGCGCCCCACTTGGGCGAGGACACGGATGCCGTGCTGCGCGAAGTCGGCCTGACGGAGGAGCAGATCGCGGCGCTGCGCGCGCGGGGCGTCGTGGCCTGATGCGCGGCATGTCGGTGTTGCGACGCACCATGTGTTACCCGCTCAATATTCGTCGACACCGCACCGTGCCATTTCTGTCTCCTTGGAAATGCCACCTGCATGAATGCCCGGGCAGCATCCGGACGGTAGCGGTACGTGGCGGGCGTTGGCCTGATCCGCATCAGTCCTGCATGCGCACCGAGTCGTGTGTCCACGCCACCGGCGATGCGCTACAGTACAAGGATGGCATGACAGGAGAATCCGATGGAATGTGAAATCAAACTGGCCGTGGACGCGAACAGCGCCGCGCAGTTGAAAAAATCCGCCGTGCTGCGCGAGCACGCCGTGTCCAAGCCGCGCGACCAGGAACACGTCGACCGCTATTTCGACACCGGCGGGCTCGACTTGTGGAAGCATGGCTTCGCCCTGCGCGTGCGCAGCGCCGGCGAGCGTCACGTGCAGACCCTGAAGGGCGGCGGCAGCGCCGTGGCCGGCCTGCACCGGAGAACCGAGCTGGAAGCGGAGATCCAATCCGACGTGCCCGACCAGGACCTGTTCGAAAAGCAGTTGCGCGAAGCGTTGCCCGACCTGGCCCGCAGTCTCGACGGCCAACAGCTCGCGTCCGAGCCGGTCTTCGTCAACCGCACGAAACGCACGACGTGGATGCTGGCCCTGCCGGACGGCACGCACGTCGAGTGCGCGCTGGACGTGGGCGAACTGCAGCACGGGGAGCGCAAGACCCAGGTGCGCGAGCTGGAGCTCGAAGTGAAGGATGGCGACCCGGCTTGCCTGTACGAACTGGCGCAGCGTGTGCACGAGGCAACGCCCGTGCGTATCGAAAACATCAGCAAGGCCGAGCGCGGCTACGCGCTGGCGACCGAGGACAAGGCGCACGCCGCCAAGGCCACGCCCGTGACGGTCAAGCGCAAGGCGACGCTGGGCGATGCCCTGGGCGAGATCCTGCTGAACTGCCTGCAGCAGATGCAGGCCAACGAACGGGGCGTGCTGGCGGGCGACGTCGAGAGCCTGCACCAGATGCGCGTCGGCCTGCGCCGCCTGCGCGCGGCCCGGGACATGGTCGACGGGCTCGTGGCGTTGCCGGAACCGCTGGCGGCCGATATCGAATGGCTTGCCGGCGAACTGGGCGACGCGCGCAACTGGGACGTGTTCCTCGAATCCGTGCTGCCGGGCCTGCCGCTGACGGAGGACCAGAAGCCGTCGCTGGCGCGCGTGGAAGCGGCGGCGCGCGAGGAGGCGGAACGTCATCGGGCACGCGTGCGCTCGGCCGTCGGCAGCCCGCGCTACACGACCCTCATGCTGGCCCTGGGCGGCTGGATCGCGGGCAAGGGCTGGCAGCACACGCCCCTGGCTGCCGATCCGCTCGAGCAAAAGATCGCGAAGGCAGCACCGCTGCTCGTGCAGCACGCGGCGGCGCGCGTGCGCAAGCGCGCCCGCGGCTACGACCTGAAACGGCCGGAGTGCCTGCACAAGGTGCGCATCGCGGCCAAGAAGGAACGCTATGCGCGCGAGTTCTTCGCCGCGCTGTCGCACGGCCGCAAAGAGACGAAACGACACGATCTCTTGAGCAGCATGCAGGACGAGCTGGGCGGGATCAACGATGCCTTCGTCGCGCGCGAGCTGGTCGCGCAGCTGCGCGACCGCGTGCCGCAGGAGGCGGGGCTGCTCGGCTTCATCGACGGCGTGCTGGCCGAGCGGGCCCTCGATGCGATGCCGCGGGCGCGCCGGCACGTCAAGGGCCGGCTGCGCGCGAAGGCGGGCTTCTAAGACTTGCCGTTCCCGCTCCTGCGGGAACGCGATGTGTTTGGTGCCGGTATGTTTCCCGACCGCCGGCGCCGGTAGGGCGGTCGAGCCGCCATGTGCTCTCTTCCCAGCGAGCGATGCGTATTTTGACGCCGGATTGTGACGTGACCGTTACGGCGCGGCCGTCGCCGCGAGCGGCGCACCGCGCCAGCGGCGCAACAGGGCCGCGAGCGTGGATGAGCGCTTGTCCTCGGGCGTGAGGACTGCCACCGCGGTCTGCAGCGCCTTGTCGTCGCGCGTGCCGAACGTGCGCGTGGATTCGACGGGTTCGTGTTTCGCTTCCAACGGCGTGTCCGGCGGCTGCGTCGCGGGCAGGTGCTTCGCCAGGTCGGCTTCGCGCAGCAGCAGGTCGTCGTCGGCCGCCGCCGCAGGGGTCACGACGATGTCGGGCGTGACGCCGCGCGCCTGGATCTCGTGGCCGTTCGGCGTGAAGTAGCGCGCGACGGTGAACTTGATGCCGCTGTCCTGGTCCAGCCCGATGACCGACTGGATCGACCCCTTGCCGAACGTGCGCGTGCCGATCACGGTGGCGCGGTGCTGGTCCTGCAGGGCGCCCGTGACCAGTTCCGCGGCCGACGCCGACGCGCCGTTCACGAGCACCGTCAGCGGCACGGTCCGGGTCCACGCGGGCAGGCCGGCCAGCACGTCGGGCTGGCCCTGCTGGCGGTAGTAGCGCTCGTCGACGGTGACGGTGGCGTTGGCGCCCGGCTCGCGTCCGCGCGCCGAAAACAGCACGGTGCCCGGCTGCAAAAAGGCGCTGGCGACCGCGACGCCCGTCGCCACGAGGCCGCCCGGATCGTTGCGCAGGTCCAGGATCAGGCCGCGCGGCGCCTCCAGTTTTTTCAAGGCTGCCGCCAGGTCGGCCGCCGTGGCGCCGCCGAATTCCGAGATGCGGATCCACGCGAGGCCCGGCGCGGCCATCTTTACGTGCACCGTGTCGTTGTGCAGGTCGGCGCGCGTGATGCGCAGCGTCTCGACCTTGTTGCGGCGCGCGATGCCGACGGCGACCACCGTCCCTGGTGCGCCGTGCATGCGCCGCGCGACGTCGTCGTTCGTCATGCCGGCGACGGGCGCGCCGTCCACGGAGACGATCGTGTCGCCCGGCCGGATGCCGGCGCGTTCGGCCGGCGAGCCTTCGGTGGCGGACACCACGCGCAACTGGGTGCGGTCGCCTTCGACCTCGATGCCGATGCCGACGTACTCGCCGCTGTTCTCGCGCCCGACGTCGCGCATGGCGTCCTTGTCCAGGTAGCGCGAGTGCGCGTCGAGCGCGGCCAGCATGCCGGACAGGGCGCCGTCGAACAACGCCTTGTCGTCGACGTCGCCGACGTAGTTCTGCTTGACGAGGGCATACGCCTCCAGCAGTCGTTCCACCTGCGCCTGCGGCAGCTTCAAGGAAGGCTTGGGCGTATCGTCGGCGTGGACAAGGGGCGCGCAGGCCAGGGAGAGGGCGCCGAGGATGGCGAGCGCGGTGCGTGTCATGGTGATCCTTTCGTCGATTCGTTCTTGGGATTCTGGCTTGCCGGGGTGTTAAGCGCCGTTAAGGAGTTGTAAGCGTCCATGGGCGATCTTTCTTCTTTTCCTGCTGGCAAAAAGCACAGATAATCGATTCTTTGCCGCCACAGGAGAACGCCATGCAGGACCACGACGATCACCCCACCAGCCCCGCGCGGCGCCGCATCTTCCAGGCCGCAGCCGCCGTCGGCCTGTCGGCGTCGATCGCACCGGCCAGCGACGCGAAGCCTGCCGCCAAGTCTGCCAAACCGGTCGCCGGCTCGCTGGACGCGAAGCTGAAGGCGCACGTCAAGAACGTCGTCGTGATCTACCTGGAGAACCGCAGCTTCAACAACCTGTTCGCCGACTTCCCTGGTCTCGCCCAACCGCTGCCGGCGAACGCCATCCCGCAGAAGGACCGCGACGGCAGCGTACTGCCCGAACTGCCGAAGATCTGGGGCGGCATGGTGCCGGCGCGCCAGAACATCGGCGGCAAGGATTACCTGATCAAGGAAGACGACATCCAGCACCTGCCGAATGCGCCGTTCAAGCTGACGGATGCCGCCGGCAAGCCGCTGCCGGAAGCGATCATCACGCGCGACCTGTGGCACCTGTTCTACCAGAACCAGATGCAGATCAACGGCGGGAAGAACGACGGCTTCGTGGCGTGGGGCGACAATGGGGCGCTGACGATGGGGCATTACGGCGAGACGTCGAAGAACCTCGGCCTGTGGCAGATCGCGCGCGAATTCACCCTGTGCGACAACTTCTTCATGGGCGCGTTCGGCGGCTCCTACCTGAACCACCAGTTCCTGATCAGCGGCCGCGTGCCGGAATTCTTCGATGCGGCGTCCACACCGGCCAGGTCGAAGATCGCCGTGCTGGAAGACGGCCCGACGGGGTATCGTCTCGCGCTCGCGCCGGATTCGCCGAAGTCGGCGCTGGAGGGCAAGCCGAAGTTCGTCAACAACGGCGCCATCACGCCGGATGGCTACGCGGTCAACACGATGGCGCCGCCGTTTCAGCCGAGCTGGGTCCGTCCGGCACCCGGCGGCGATGCGCACCTGGCCGATTCGCGGGATCCGGCCGTGCTGCCGCCGCAGACCTATCAAACGATCGGCGACCTGCTGTCCGGGAAGGGCGTCAGCTGGGCGTGGTACGCGGGCGCGTGGCAGGCGGCGCTGGACGGTCGCGGCGAAGGCGAGCGTCCGAACTTCCAGTTCCACCACCAGCCGCTCAACTATTTCAAGCAGTTCGGACCGGGCACCGCGGCACGCGCGGAACACCTGCGCGACGGCGGCATGGGCGACAGCCCGATTTCGAACAAATTCATCGCCGACGCCATCGCCGGCCGGCTGCCCGCCGTTTGCTTCTACAAGCCGCAGGGGAATTTGAACCTTCACGCGGGCTATTCGGACGTGGAGTCCGGCGACGCCCACGTGGCCAATGTGATCGAGCACCTCAAGAAGTCGCCGCAATGGAAGGACATGGTCGTCGTCGTCACGTTCGACGAGAACGGCGGCTGGTGGGACCACGTGGCGCCGCCGCAGGGCGACCGCTGGGGCCCGGGCTCGCGCATCCCCGCCATCGTCATCTCGCCGTACGCGAAGAAGGGTGCAGTCGACCACAATTTCTACGACACGACATCGATCCTGCGCTTCATCACCCGCCTGCACGGCCTGCCGCTGCTGGAAGGCCTGGCCGCCCGCAACGCGGCGTTCGCGGCGCGCGGCGCACGTCCACCGGGCGACCTGACGGGCGCGCTGAGCTTCCGCTGATCGACAATTTGCGGCTGTTTATTTCTCGCATATCGATAAAACTTTCCTGTTGGCTAACGCGCGCTGTTCAAGAAAACACGGCGATACACTTTGCCACGGCCGTTGTCATTCCAACACGAGCTTGCGCACTGCGGCCCCCGCCAGGCGCCAATTCATAACAGAGTTCAGGAGAGCGAAACATGCAGAACAAGAACACCTTGAAAGGACTGCTGGCCGTCTCGGCAGTGGCAGCCATGTTCACCACCGTCGGCGTCCACGCCCAGACGGCGGCGGTGAGCCAGACCCCGAGCCAGACCGGCACCAGCAGCACCCCGGGCAAGCAGAACATGTCCGGCAAGACCACCCGCGAAGGCACCATCGACAACACCAACAGCACGGGCATGGAAAACCGCACCAAGCAAATGGGGGCAACCGGCGCCGCCGGCATGGCCGGCCACAGCACTGCCGGCATGACCGACAAGAACGCCAGCTCGAGCATGGGTGCCAGCGGTGCCGGCCAGGCGGCCGCAGGCACGGCAGCAAGCGGTGCCAAGCTGAGTGCCGGTGACGCGAAGATTCTCAAGGATATGGCAATGGCCAATATGGCCGAAGTCGAGGGCGGCAAGCTGGCCCAGAGCAAGAGCCAGAGCAGCGAGGTGAAAGCCTTCGCGCAGCAGATGATCGACGACCACTCCGCCAACCTGAACGAGGTCAAGACCCTGGCCCAGGCGCGCGGCGTGACCCTGCCGACCGAGCCGGACGCCAAGCACAAGGCCATGGCCGCGAAACTGGAAAAGATGAGCGGCGACGCCTTCGACAAGGCCTACATGAAGCAGGCCGGCGTGCAGGATCACAAGACCGTCCACGCCAAGCTGATGGCCGCGTCGAAGAAGGCCAAGGATCCGGAAGTGAAGGCCCTCGTCGACAAGACCGAGCCGGTCGTCGCGCAGCACCTGAAGTCGGCCGAGCAGATGCCGATGGCGAAGTCGGGCACGACGGCGGGCAAATAAGCAGGTAAGTCAGCCTTATCCCATCGCAGCCAGCACGCGCGCCCGGTCCTCGGGCGTGCGGTTCTGGCTCATCTTGAATTTCGCATCGAATCGCTCGATGGCGATCTCGATGCCGACCGTCGTCCGCACGATCCTGTCGATGAACTCGCGCGGCGCATCCTCCACCTTCCACCCGGCGCGTGCATCCTCGTGGCGTCCCGTCAGCCGCGTCATCTGGCCGAGAATCCACGCCGGATCGTCGGTCACGCGCAGCCGTCCGTGCACATGGACGACCTGGTAATTCCACGTCGGCACCACGCGTCCCCCGGCCGCCCCGACATCGTACAGCAGCGGCGAAACATAGCTGGACGCCCCCTGGAACAGCACGAGTACGGCCGCGTCTTCCGCTTGCCAGACCGGATTCGCGCGCGCCACGTGGGCACGCAGCAGGCCGTGCGGCGCGGCGTCGGTGGGTGCCACCAGCTCGAACGGCATGTGGTCCGCTTCCAGTCCGTCGGCCCCGAGGCGCACCAGCGCGCCCAGCGGGTTGGCGGCGATGAGGTCCAGCATGTCGGCCTGATTGGCCACGGCAAATTGCGTTGGCACGTACATTATTCGAATCCCTCCACGACGACGTCTCCCTTCAGCGAATTGGCGATGTAGCAGCGCGCGTGCGCCTCGTGATGCAGCTCGGCCAGCGCGGCGCGGTCGGGCTGGCGTTCGCCGCCGAACGCGATGGCCGGGTTCAGCACGATGCGGGTGATGGCCGCGCCATCGAGCAAGCCGACGGCACGGTCGTCGTAGCGGTCGACGATGTAGCCGCGCGCGGCCGCGAGCGACAGGAAGAACAGCATGTGGCAGCTGGCGGCGGCCGCGACGAGGGCCTCTTCCGGATCGACGGCGGCCGGGTCGGACAGCGGCACGGGCACGGACAATGGCGACGACGAGGCCGGCACATCGATGCCGCCATCGAAGCGCCAGCGGTGCGCGCGGCTGTAGTGCAGGTCGGTGAAGGCCTGGTCGCCGCGCTGCCAGGCCAGGGTGGCTTCGAATCGTTTCATCATCTCTCCATGTGCGAACGAGCTGTCATCTTAAGTTGAAGGGTGGCTTGCTCAAATGACCAATTAACGCCAAGATGAGCGTACCAATTGCCCGGGTCACCATGCACGTCCACGACATCCTCGCCGCCGCCACGCTCGAGCGCGACGCGGCCACGCCGCTGTTCCGCCAGCTGTACCTCCACCTGAAGGACGCGATCCTCGACGGCCGCATCGCCGCCGGCGTGCGCCTGCCTGCCACGCGCATCCTGTGCGGCCTGATGGGAGTGTCGCGCCAGACCGTGCTGGCCGCGTACGAGCAGTTGATGGCCGAGGGCTACCTGCAGGGCACGGTGGGGAAGGGCACGTTCGTCAGCGCGTCGCTGCCGGCCGGCGCTTTTGCCGACGCTTGTGCGGGGGATGCCGCCGCGGCGCCGATGGTGCGGCCGCTGTCGGCGCGCGGAGAACTCATCGCGGGCGGCATGGCGCGCGTGCTGCACCACGCGGGGCCGCTGCGCGCCTTCCGCGCCAGCATGCCGGGCCTGGACCTGTTCCCGTTCGACGTCTGGCGCCGCCTGGAAGCGCGGCACTGGCGCCATTCGACGGGGAGTCTGGGCTACGGGCCCGGCGCCGGGTACGCGCCCTTACGGGAGCTGCTGTGCGCGTACCTGAAGGCGTCGCGCGGTGTGCAGTGCACGCCGGACCAGGTCGTGATCACGTCCGGCTCGCAGCAGGCGCTGTACCTGCTGGCCCAGCTGCTGCTCGCGCCGGGCGAAGCCATGTGGATCGAATCGCCCGGCTACCAGGGCGCGATGGCGCCGTTCACGGTGGCCGGGGCGCGCGTCTGCCCGGTGCCCGTCGATGCCGAAGGCATGGATGTCGCGTACGCGGCACGGCATTACCCCAATGCGCGTCTTGCGTTCGCGACGCCGTCGCACCAGCTGCCGCTGGGCGTGACCATGAGCCTGCGCCGTCGCCTCGACCTGCTGCGCTGGGCCGAGGCGAACCGCGCGTGGATCGTCGAGGACGATTACGACAGCGAATACCGGCACACGGGCCCGCCGCTCGCGTCGCTGCAAAGCATGGACCGCGCGGGTTGCGTGATCTATGTGGGCACGCTGTCGAAGGTGCTGTTTCCCGCGCTGCGCCTGGGCTACGTCGTGGCGCCGCCCGCGCTGGCCGCCGCGCTGGCGCGGGCCAAGGCCGTCGTCGACCGCCACAGTCCCATCGTGCCGCAGGCGACGCTCGCCGACTTCATCGCCGGCGGCCATTTCGCGCGCCACATCCGCCGCACGCGCGACGCGTATGGCGAGCGCCGGCAAGCCCTCCTCGATGCGCTCGATGCGCGCCTGGGGGGGCGGTTGCGCCAGGGCCCGTCGGACGCGGGCCTCGACGTGTGCGTGCATTTCACCGAAGCGCTGGACGAAGAGACGGTCGCGCAGCACGCCCGCGACCTCGGCGTGGATGTGCGCACGCTGGGGTATTACACGAATCCGCAGGCGAGTGCCGCTTGCGCCATCGATCCGGGGCTGCTGCTGGGCTTTTCCGCGTTCACGCCGGACGTGATTCGTGCCGGGGTGGCGGACCTGGCCCGTGCGATCGAACGGGCGTCAGTGTGACAGCAGATAGGCGCTCATATCGATCGCATCGCGCTCGGACACACCCAGCACGGGCATCGCGGTATGCGGATCGATGGCCTGCGGGTTGCGGATCCAGCGCACTAGGTTCGCCTGGTTGTTCGGCAGCGAGCCGACGATGACGGGGCGCTTGGCCATTTCTTCGAGCGGCCGCCCCACGTAGACTTTCGATCCGGTGACGCCCGGGATCATGTGGCATGCGCGGCAGCCGTACTGCGCGAGGGCGATCCGGCCACGCGCCGCGTCGCCCTGCGTGCCGACAGGGGCGCGGTTGGCATCGCCGCAGCCGGCCAGCAGGATCGCTGCGAGTACCAGGGGAAGCCGGTTCATTTCTTCGCCTCCGCCGTCATTGCCCGGTAATCGTCCGCAGTCAGCGTGGGCATCTGCATGATGAACGCCACCGTGGACCACAGCTCGTCCTCGCTGAGGTGGTATTCCCAGCCCGGCATGCCGCTCATCTTGATGCCGTGGCGCGTGATCCAGTACAGCTCGCGCGGCTTCCAGTGGCGCGTCGCGTCCACCAGCGGGCCGGGCACCGGTTGCATGCTCAGGCCATGCGTGCCGGGTGCCGTGCCGGGACCGCCGTGGCACTGGGCGCAGTTGTCGCGGTAGACGGCCGCGCCGCGCAGCACCTGGTCGCGGATGCCCAGCGCGGGTTCGGCCACGCTCTTCGCATGGCGCCGTACCGAGTAATGCATGCCCTGTTCGAGCATGCTGAAGACGAACGGGAAGTGCTGCGTGGTGGCGCCGATGTCGTACCAGCCGGCGCGCAGCACGACGAAGCCCGCGAGCGCGGCGACGACCCCCGATCCCAGCAGGGTAGCGATGACGGTCATCATGATCAGGCGGGTGCGAGTGAGCATGCGAATTTACCGAACGAATCGTGTTAAAAAAATTGCATGATGTCCGGTATTATAAAAGCCAACTCAACGTCGTGGATTCAACCGTGCCGACCTCCCTGTCACGCTCTTCCATCGCTTGCGCCGCGCTCGTATTGACGTGCGCGTCGCTGCTCGCCGGTTGCGGCGACGACGACAACCGCAAGCCGTACAACGGCGGCGACGCGAAGATCGGCAAGCAGCTGGTCACGCAATACCAGTGCGGCGCGTGCCACAAGATCAAGGACATCCCGGGCGCGGGCGGCGAGGCCGGTCCGGACCTGGAACAATTCGGGCGCGCGAGCTATATCGCCGGCGGCATCCCCAACGTACCGCCGCGCCTCGTGGCGTGGCTGCTCGACCCGCCGGCCCTCAAGCCCGGCACGACGATGCCGAACGTGGGGCTCACCGAGCAGGAGGCGCGCCACATGACCGCCTACCTGTACACATTGCGATGAGATTGCGATGAGCGGGACGCTGCAGTCCGTCCTCCACCCTGCCGGCGCGGATGCCGCCGTCGTCGAGCAATTCGCGTGGGTCCTGTTCGGGGCCGGTACGGTCATCTTCTTCGCCGTGATGGCACTGATGGCGCTCAGCCTGCGCGACAACGCGCGGCCGCTGCGGCCCGGCCTGTGGATCGCGGGAGCGGGCGTCGCGTTTCCCGTGCTCGTGCTGTCCGCGCTGCTCGTATGGAGCACGTGGCGCAGCGCGCAGCTCGTGCCGCAAAGCTCGCAGGCCGCGTTGTCGATCTCCGTCACGGGGCATATGTGGTGGTGGGAAGTGCGCTACCGCGATCCGGCCGGCGGGCGCGAGATCGTCACCGCCAACGAGATCCATATTCCCGTCGGGCAGACCGTGCACGTGGGGCTGAACGCGTCCGACGTGATCCACAGCCTGTGGGTGCCGGCGCTGTCCGGCAAGCGCGACATGATCCCCGGCCGCGTCACCGGTCTCACCTTGCGCGCCGACCGGCCCGGCGTCTACCGCGGCCAGTGCGCCGAATTCTGCGGTGCCCAGCATGCGAACATGGCCCTGCACGTAGTGGCGCTGGCGCCCGACGCGTTCCGCGACTGGTTGCGGCGCCAGGCGCAGCCCGCGCGCGAACCGCAGGGCGCGCTGCTGGAACGGGGCCGCGCCGCCTTCCTCGCACAGCGCTGCCAGACGTGCCACACGATCCGCGGCGTGGCCGAGACAGCGCGCCTCGGCCCCGACCTGACGCACGTCGGCAGCCGCGCGCACATCGGCGCGGGTCTCTTGCGGACGCACCGGAACACGCTGGCCGGCTGGATCGCGGACCCGCAGGCCGTCAAGGCGGGTGTGTTCATGCCCGCCGCCGCCGGCACCGACGGCGCCACGCTGCGCGCGCTGGCCGCCTATCTCGAGCACCTGCAATGACGGCCCGGGACGACGACCTCGCGCGGTTGGAAGACGTCTGGCGCACGCAGCGGGGCTGGCGCTTCTTCTCGTCCGTGAACAACACGAACATCGGCCTGCTGTACATCGGCACGGCGCTGCTGTTCTTCATCCTCGCCGGCGTGCTCGGGTTGCTGATGCGCGTGCAGCTGGCCGTGCCGGGCAACGGCTTTCTCGGCGCGGAAACGTACAACCAGGTCTTCACGATGCACGGCTCGGTGATGATGTTCCTGTTCGCGATCCCGATCGTGGAAGCGATCGCCGTGTATCTGCTGCCGAACATGCTGGGCGCGCGCGATTTGCCGTTCCCGCGCCTGTCCGCGTACGCGTTCTGGGCGTACGCCATCGGCGGCCTCGCGTTCTTCTGCACCTTGTTCGTCGGCCTCGCGCCGGACGGCGGCTGGTTCATGTATCCGCCGCTGACGGGTTTGAAGTACTCGCCTGGATTGAATGCCGACTTCTGGCTGCTGGGTATCGGCTTCATCGAGATCTCGGCGATCGCCGGCGCCATCGAACTGATCGTCGGCATCCTGTTTACCCGCGCACCGGGCATGACCCTGGGACGCATGCCCGTGTATGCGTGGGCCATGCTGGTCGTGGGCGTGATGATCGTGTTCGCGTTCCCCGCCGTGATCGCGGGCACCGCGCTGCTGGAACTGGAGCGCGCGTTCGACTGGCCGTTCTTCGTCGCCGACCGTGGCGGCGATCCGCTGTTGTGGCAGCACCTGTTCTGGTTCTTCGGCCACCCCGAGGTCTACATCATCTTCCTGCCCGCCGCCGGCATGGTGTCGACGATCGTGCCGACGCTTGCCGGCACGCCGCTCGTCGCACGCCGCGCCATCATCGCGGCCCTCGTCGGCGTGGGCGTGTTCAGCTTCGGCCTGTGGGCGCACCATATGTTCACGGCGGGCCTCGGCACGCTGGAGATGGGGTTCGTGTCCGCGGCCAGCATGGCGGTGGCGGTGCCGACGGCGATCCAGGTGTTCGCGTGGATCGCCACGCTGTGGAAGGGGAAAGTCGGCGCGAACGCGCCCACGCTGTTCCTGCTCGGCTTCATGGCCATCTTCGTGCTGGGCGGGCTGACCGGGATCATGGTCGCCGTGATCCCGTTCGACTGGCAGGTGCACGACACCTACTTCATCGTCGCGCACTTCCACTACGTGCTGATCGGCGGGATGGTGTTCCCCGTGTTCGCCGCGCTGTACTACTGGCTGCCGCTCGTGAACGGCAATCGGCTGTCCGAAGGGCTTGCTCGCTGGGTATTCGGCCTGATGTTCGTCGGCTTCAATGTCGCGTTCTTCCCCATGCACGTGACCGGCCTGCTCGGCATGCCGCGCCGGGTCTACACGTATGCGGCGGACCTCGGGTGGAATGGCCTGAACATGCTGTCGACGGTGGGCGCGTTCGTGTTCGCGCTCGGCGTCGTGCTGTTCGCGTGGGATGCGTGGCGGACCTTGCGCCGCCCCGAGCGCCCCGTCGGCAACCCGTGGAACGCGCCCACGCTCGAATGGCTCCCGTCCGAGGATTACGGCAACCGCAGCATCCCGCACATCGACGCGGTCGACCCGCTGTGGGACCGTCCGGAACTCGTGCGCGAGGTGGAGGAGGGCTGCCACTACCTGCCGCGCACGGCGACGGGCGCGCGCGAGACCATCGCCACGAGTCCCCTCGCGGCGGCCCCGCGCTACGTCCTGATCCTGCCCGGCGACAGCTGGCTGCCCCTGATCGCCGCCGCCGGCACCGCCGCCTTCTTCCTGCTGCTGACGGTGAAGCTGTACGTGCTCGCCTGGATCTGCGGCATCGCGGCCGTCGCGGCGGTGCTCGGGTGGATGTGGGAATCCGACCGCACGAGCACCGTCGCCGAGGTCGACATCGGCCACGGCGCGTCGATCCCGGTCGGCGCCACGGGCACGGCATCGCACGCGTGGTGGGCCGCCATCGTCATGCTCGTCGTGGACCTCAGCATCTTCGCGTGCTTCGCGTTCGCCTACGTGCACGTGACGATGCGCCTGACCGTGTGTCCGCCGCCCGGCGCCACGCTGCCGACGCAGGACGTGGCGCTGGCCTCCGCCGGCCTGCTGGTGCTGGGCTCGTTGCTCGTCTGGTTCTCGACGCGCGCTGTCGGCACGCGGCGCCTCCCCTGGCTCGTGCTGGCCGCGCTAGGCTGCGTGCTCGCATCGTGCGCGCTCGACGTGCGCGGCATGCTGGCTGCCGGGCTGGATCCGACCGCCACCGCATGGGCCGCGGCCGTCGCGGCATTGGCCTCCTACCAGGGGCTGCACGTCGCGACGCTCGCCGTGCTGGCGCCGTATCTCGCCGCGCGCGCATGGTGCGGCCTGCTGGGTGAACGCAGCCGCGCATCGCTCGACACCATCGCGCTCGTGTGGCACATGACCACGTTGCAGGGCATCGCCGGGATGCTCGTCGTGCGGCTCGTGCCGCTGGCGATGGCATGACCATGACGACGCCGCGCACCCGCGCATCGTTCTGGGGCCGCGTGCTGGCGGGGATCTTGCCGCTGCTCGTGTGGAGCCTCCATTTCGCCTTTACCTATGGCCTCGCCGCGGCCCAGTGCACGCCGGCCGGCCTGCGGCCCGGTGGGCCGGACCGCGTGCTGCTCGGTGCCGTCACCCTCGGCGCCATCGGTACGTGCGCGTGGCTCGCGTGGCGCGCGCGCGAGGTGCCCCGGCGTGAGAATGCAGGCCTGCTCGACTGGGCCCGCCTCGTGCTGGCCGTGCTGGCCCTCGTGGCGGTCGCGTGGACGGGCGTACCGCTACTGTTGGTCGGCGGCTGTGCCTGATGCTGTTTTTACATCCGCCTTGTAAAGAAATTACAACCACCATTCCATGAATGACAACTGACGCCTTCCCTTTGGCGCATTTGTGCCGAAAATGAGCGCGTTCTAAAAGTTTTGTCAACCATTCTGAATAAACGTTAGTGCAAAAAAAATTACGTTTCTTGCTAACGACGAGAACGCCAAATGGCGTATAGTGCCCGATTCGTGGGGGGAAATGTACTCACGAAAACTAACTAAACAAGAACCGCGCGCGGCCCCGATGCCGCGACGACGAGTTCGAACACACGTCCTAAAAACTAGTAAGAACGCGCACAATCATGAGTATTGTCGACGTCGATGTCCTGCTCGAGGATTTGGAGGAGGCCGCCCCCTGCGGCCCGAACCTCGAGTACGACCCCGCATTCCTGGAGCTCGAGCAGAGTGCGCTCGGCAAGCCGGAAGTCCAGTATGGGGACACGATCGTCCCCGCCGCCCCCCCCGAATGGAAGCAAGTCAAGAAGCAGGCCCTCGAGCTGCTCGGCCGCACGCGTGACCTGCGCGTGGCCATGCCGCTCGTGCGCGCGCTATTGGCGCTGCACGCGATGCCCGGCTTCGCCGATGGCGTGCGCCTGCTCGAACGCCTCGTGGGCGAGCGCTGGGACGGCGTCCATCCGGAACTCGATCCGGACGACGACAACGACCCCACCTTGCGCATCAATTGCCTGGCCCAGTTGACCGATCCGGCGACGACCCTGCGCGAGCTGCGCGAGACCACCTTCGTCATGCTGCCCGGCCTGGGGCCGTTGACCCTGCGCGTGCTGGAACAGGCGCACGGCGAGGCCTTGGCCCCGGACGGGCAGACCGCGCTGGCACCGGAATCGATCGAGGCCGCGCTGGCCGACGTGTCCGACGATGCGATGCAGGTCGCCACCAGCGCCGTCAACGGTGCGCTGGACAGCGTCGTCAGCCTGGAGGCCGCGCTCGCGCACCACGTGGGCAGCACGCAGTCCCTGGACCTCACGCCGCTCACGCGCCAGCTGCGCCGCATGGCCGACCTGCTGGCCAGCCGCGCGCAAGCCGCGCCCGACGCACCGGCCGCCGCACCGGACGGTGACAACGCCGGGGCACCGGGCGCCACAGCCGCACCGCGCCCTTCGGGCATCACGGGCGACGTCACCAGCCGCGCCGACGTGGTCCGCATGATCGACAAGATTCTCGCCTACTACCAGCGCTACGAGCCGTCGAGCCCCGTGCCGATGCTGCTGGAGCGGGCCAAGCGCCTGGCGCCGATGAGCTTCATGGAAGTCATGGAGAACCTGGCGCCGGACAGCATGCAGCAGTTGTACGTGATCCGTGGACCCCAGCCGGGCGAGTCCAACGAGTCGGACGATTATTGAATTCAGGCCGGTAGCAGTTCAATCTAGGAGGAGTAAACCGTGGGCAAAGAAAGTAGCCAGAAGTTCATCGCACGCAATCGCGCACCGCGCGTGCAGATCGAGTACGACGTTGAAGTGTACGGCGCCGAAAAGAAGGTGCAGCTGCCGTTCGTGATGGGCGTCCTGGCCGACCTGTCGGGCCAGCCCGCCGAGCCGCTGGCACCAGTCGCGGAGCGCAAGTTCCTCGAGATCGACGTCGACAACTTCGACGAACGCCTGAAGGCCATGAAGCCGCGCGTCGCGGTGCAGGTGCCGAACACGCTGACGGGCGAGGGCAACCTGGCCGTCGACATGACATTCGAAAGCATGGACGACTTCACTCCGGCCGCCATCGCGCGCAAGGTGGATTCGCTGAACAAGCTGCTCGAGGCACGCGGCCAGCTGGCCAACCTGATGACCTACATGGACGGCAAGACGGGCGCGGAAGAGCTGATCTCCAAGCTGCTCGCCGAACCCGCGCTGATGCAGGCCCTGACGTCCGCACCGAAGCCCACCGAATAAAGAAAGACGGGAGAACAGAATGTCCGAAGCGTTAGCACAAAGCCAGCAGGAGTCCGGTACGCTCGAGATGAGCGACTTCGGCGCGTTGCTGCAGAAGGAATTCAAGCCGCAATCCGAGAAGGCCAAGGAATCGGTCGAAGTCGCGGTGCGCACCCTGGCCGAGCAGGCGCTCGCCGGCATGAACCTTATCTCGGGCGACGTGCTGGGCACGATCCAGGGCCTGATCGCCGCGCTCGACAACAAGCTCACGGAGCAGATCAACCTGATCATGCACACCGAGGAGTTCCAGAAAGTCGAAAGCGCCTGGCGCGGCCTGCACTACCTGGTGAACAACACCGAAACCGACGAGATGCTCAAGATCCGCGTGATGAACATCTCGAAGAACGACCTGGGCAAGACGCTCAAGAAGTTCAAGGGCACGGCCTGGGACCAGAGCCCGATCTTCAAGAAGATGTACGAGGAAGAATTCGGCCAGTTCGGCGGCGAGCCGTTCGGTTCCATCGTCGCCGACTACTACTTCGACAACAGCGCGCCGGACGTCGAGCTGCTGTCGTCGATGGCCAAGGTCGCAGCGGCCGCGCACGCGCCGTTCATCGCCGCCGCCGCGCCGTCCGTCATGTTGATGGAGTCGTGGAACGAGCTGGCCAACCCGCGCGACCTGACCAAGATCTTCCAGACCCCGGAACACGCCGCATGGCGCTCGTTCCGCGAGTCCGAGGATTCGCGCTACGTCGGCCTGACCATGCCGCGCTTCCTGGCGCGCCAGCCGTACGGCGCCAAGAGCAACCCGGTCGAGGAATTCGACTTCGAGGAAGACACCAGCGCGCCGGGCAGCAAGAACTACACGTGGGCCAACTCGTCCTACGCGATGGCCGTCAACATCAACCGCTCGTTCAAGGAATACGGCTGGTGCTCGCGCATCCGCGGCATCGAGTCCGGCGGCGCGGTCGAAGGCTTGCCGGTGCATGCGTTCCCGACCGATGACGGCGGCGTCGACATGCAGTGCCCGACCGAGATCGCGATCTCGGACCGCCGCGAGGCGGAACTGGCCGCCAACGGCTTCATGCCGCTGGTGCACAAGAAGAACACGGACTTCGCGGCCTTCATCGGCGCGCAGTCGCTGCACAAGCCGGCCGAGTACGACGATCCGGACGCCAGCGCCAATGCCGCCCTGGCCGCGCGCCTGCCGTACCTGTTCGCCACCTGCCGCTTCGCCCACTACCTGAAGTGCATCGTGCGCGACAAGATCGGCTCTTTCAAGGAGCGCGACGACATGGAGCGCTGGCTGACCAAGTGGATCATGCAGTACGTGGACGGCGATCCGGTCAACTCGAGCGAGACGACCAAGGCCAAGAAACCGCTGGCCGCGGCCGAAGTGCAGCTGGAAGAAGTGGAAGGCAACCCGGGCTACTACACGTCCAAGTTCTTCCTGCGTCCGCACTACCAGCTGGAAGGCCTGACCGTGTCGCTGCGCCTCGTCTCTAAGCTGCCGTCGGCAAAGGGCTGACCGTTTTTTGAAGTCCCGCGCGAACGGCGTTCGCGCGTATTCGGAAGTACAACCAACAAGGAGAAGAAGACATGGCATTGGATATGTTCATCAACCTGGGCGCCAACATCAAGGGCGAATCGCGCGACAAGGTCCAGGGCAAGGCAGGCGACGTCGACGTCCTGGCCTGGAGCTGGGGCGCGAGCCAGTCCGGCACCACCCACACGGGTGCCGGCGGCGTGGCGGGCAAGGCCAACTTCCAGGATCTGTCGTTCACCAAGTACATCGACAGCGCCAGCACCGCGCTGATGTTCGCACTGGCGCGCGGCACGCACATCCCGAAGGTCGTCCTGCTGGTGCGCAAGGCTGGTGAAGGCCAGATCAAGTACCTGCAGATCACCATGGAAGAAGTGATGGTCACGTCGATCTCGACCGGCGGCAGCGGCGGCGAAGACCGCCTGACGGAAAACGTCACCCTGAACTTCGCCAAAGTGGCCCTCGCCTACACGCCGCAAACCGCCACGGGCGGCGCCGGCGCCGAGAAGACCTTCACCTGGGACATCGCCGAGAACCACGGCGAAGTCAAGTAAGCGTCCATCGACGGACGTCCGCCGGCCGCGTGCCGGCGGACGCCTGTTGCACCATCAAGCATCGGTGCCGCTGGGCACCTGGGAGTTCACCATGACAGCTCAACAGCTCGTTCAACAGGGCGATGTGTCCGGCGCCCTCGCCGCGCTGCAGGACGCGGTGCGCAAGAACAGCGCCGACCCGAAACTGCGCGTGTTCCTGTTCCAGCTGCTGTCCGTGCTGGGCCAGTGGAACCGAGCGCTGACGCAGCTGAACGTCGCGGGCGAACTGGATGCAGGCGCGCTGCCGATGGTGCAGACCTATCGCGAGGCGATCCAGTGCGAAGCCCTGCGTGCCGAGATCTTTGCCGGACGCCGCGCGCCCGTGATCTTCGGCGAGCCGCAGCCCTGGATGGCCCAGCTGGCCGAAGCGCTGAAGCTGGACGCCACCGACCCCGATGCCGCCGCCGGCCTGCGCGCCGCCGCGTTCGACGCCGCGCCCGCGTCGCCCGGCACGATCGACGGTACGCGCTTCGACTGGCTGGCCGACGTCGACGGCCGTCTCGGCCCCGTGCTGGAATCGATCGTCAACGGCCGCTACGTGTGGGTGCCGTTCATGCGCATCGCGCGCATCGAGATCGATCCGCCGGCCGACCTGCGCGACGCCGTCTGGACCGCAGCCACCTTCACCTGGACCAACGGCGCCCAGGCCGTCGGGCTGATCCCGACCCGTTATCCGGGCAGTGTCGACGCTGCCGACGACGCGTTGAAACTCGCGCGCAAGACCGAGTGGACGGGCGAGTTCCCGCTCGGCCAGCGCATGTTCACGAACGGCGCCGACGACTTTCCGCTGATGGACGCGCGCCTGGTCGAATTCCACCATGGCTGAACTGGCACCGCGCGAGCGCCTGCAACCTTCGCTGCTCGACCGCCTCACCGACGATGAACCCGACCAGGAGGTCGAGTCGCGCGAACGGCGCGTGCTGTCGGTGCGCGGCCTGCGCGAAGGCGTGCTGCGCGACCTCGCGTGGCTGCTGAACACGACGAACCTGCTGTCCGTCAGCGACGTCCCGCGCCTGCCTCACCTCGCGAACTCAGTCCTCAACTACGGCATGCCCGACATGTCCGGCGCGTCGCTGGCGAGCATGAACGCGGCCGACCTGGAACGCGCGATCCGCCAGGCCATATGGGACTTCGAGCCGCGCCTGATCCGCTCGTCCGTGTCGGTGAAAGTGATGCCGCAGCAGGATTCGATCAGCAAGATCATGTTCGAGATCCAGGCCGACATGTGGGCCCAACCGTATCCCGAGCGCCTGTTCCTCAAGACCGAGCTCGATCTCGATCTTGCGCAGATCAGCCTCACGGAATTCTCCAGCGCACGGCCATGACCAACCCACGCCTGCTTCGCTACTACAGCCAGGAGCTGCAGCACCTGCGCGAGATGGGCGGCGAATTCGCCGTCCAGTACCCGAAGATCGCCGGCCGCCTCGGCCTCGAAGGCTTCGAGTGCGCCGACCCGTACGTCGAGCGCCTGCTGGAGGGCTTCGCCTTCATGGCCGCGCGCGTGCAGATGAAGATCGACGCCGAGTTCCCGCGCTTCACCCAGCACCTGTCCGAGCTGGTCTACCCGCACTTCCTCGCGCCGACGCCGTCGATGGCGATCGTGCAGCTGCAGCCCGACCTCGGCAACCCCGCGCTGAACACGGGTTACCGCATCGCGCGCGGCGCGGCGATGCGCAGCGTCCTCGGCAAGGACGACGCCACCGCCTGCGAGTACCGCACGGCGCACGACGTGACCCTGTGGCCGATCGAACTGACGGAGGCGAAGTTCTTCACGCACGGCGGCGCCATCGCCGGCGTCGAGGCCCGGCTGCCGGCCAACGTGAAGGCGGGCCTGCGCCTGCGCCTGCGCACGACCAACGGCCAGCCGTTCTCGAAGCTGGGGCTGGACCGCCTCACGCTGCACCTGCGCGGCAGCGACGAGATGCCGGGCCAGATCTACGAACGGCTGCTGGGCGGCGTCCTCGGCGTGCTGGCGCTGCCGGGCAGCCGGCAGGGCCGCCACACGCTGTTGCCGAAGACGGCGCTGCGTCCGCGCGGCTTCGCCGAGGACGACGCGCTGCTGCCCAGCGGCCAGCGCAGCTTCCAGGGCTACCGCCTGCTGCAGGAATACTTCGCGTTCGCGCAGCGCTTCCTGTTCGTCGAGCTGGCGGACCTGGGCCCGGCGGTGGCGGCGTGCGCGGAAACGGAGCTCGAGATCGTCGTGCTGCTGGCGCGCGGCGACGCGCGCCTGGAACAGTCGCTCGACCACACCAATTTCGCGCTGAACTGCACGCCCGTCGTGAACCTGTTCCAGCGCCGCGCCGACCGCATCAACCTGACCGGCGACCAGTTCGACTACCACGTGCTGCCCGACCGTACGCGGCCCATGGATTTCGAGGTGCACCAGATCGAGAGCGTGACGGGCTACGGCACCGGCACCGACGCCGAACAGGAATTCCACCCGCTGTACAGCGCGCGCGACCTGGGCGCCGCGACCGTGGCGGGCCAGGCCTATTACCAGATCCGGCGCGAGCCGCGCCTGCTGTCGCAACGCCAGCGCCAGCGCGGCCCGCGCTCCTCGTACGTCGGCTCCGAGACGTTCATCACGCTCGTCGACGCGCAGGAAGCGCCGTACCGCCACACCCTGCGCCAGCTCGGCCTCGTCGTGTGGTGCACGAACCGCGACCTGCCGCTGACGATGTCGCTCGGCGTCGGCAAGACGGATTTCATCCTGGAGCAGGGCGGACCGGTGCAATCGGTGCGCGTGCTGGGCGGCCCGAGCCAGCCTTTCCCCTCGTTCGCCGAGGGCGGCATGGCGTGGCGCCTCATCAACCAGCTGTCGCTGAACTACCTGTCGCTGGCGGACACCGACCCGGACCAGGGTGCACGCGCGTTGCGCGAACTGCTCGCGCTGTACTGCCACCCGCTCGACGCCGCGAGCCAGCGCCAGGTCGAGGGCGTGCGTTCGGTATCGTCGAAACCGATCACGCGGCGCATGCCCGCGCCGGGACCGATCACGTTCGGCCGCGGACTGGAGATCACGGTGACGATGGACGACGGTGCGTTCGAAGGCGCCGGCGCGTTCGTGCTGGGCGGGGTGCTCAGCCACTTCTTCAGGCAATACGTGTCGATCAATTCGTTCACGGAGACCGTCGTGCGCACGGTCGGCCGCGGCGAGATCATGCGCTGGAATGCAGCGGGGGGCGCATGCGCGATCCTGTAGACGTCGAACGCAAGCTGGAGGAAGCCGGCGCGGCGATGGACTTCTTCCAGGCCCTGCGCCTGCTGGAGAATGCGCACCCGGGTAAGCCGCGCATCGGCGCGTCGCTGCGTCCGCGCGACGATGCCGTGCGCTTCGGCCGCGATCCGTCGCTCAATTTCGAGCCCGGCACGCTGGCCGGGTTCACGCCGGCCGAAGGCGATGCGCGCGCGCGCCTGGCCGTGAACTTCCTCGGCCTGTTCGGCGCCAACGGCCCGCTGCCGCTGCACCTGACGGAGTATGCGCGCGACCGAGCCCGCAACCACAACGACCGCACGCTGGTCGCGTTCCTCGACGTGTTCCACCACCGGATGGTGTCGCTGTTCTACCGCGCGCGCGCCGCAGCCGATCCGGCCATCAGCCTCGACCGCCCGGACAGCGACCGCTTCGCCGACTACGTGGGCAGCCTGTTCGGCATCGGCGCACCCGGCCTGCGCGGGCGCGACGAGATCGGCGACTTCGCCAAGCTGCACTTCGCCGGGCTCATGGCCAACCAGCGCCGCCCGGCCGCGGGCCTCGTGACGATCCTGCGCGCGTACTTCAAGCTGCCCGTCGAGCTCGAGCAGTTCGTCGGCCACTGGATGAAGATCCCGCTGGACGGCCAGACGCGCATCGGCATGGAAGACCGCGGCAACCGCCTCGGCACGTCGGCCGTGCTGGGCACGAAGGTCTGGGATTGCCAGCACAAGTTCCGGCTCGTGATCGGCCCGCTCGGCTACGACGACTACGAGCGCATGCTGCCCGGCGGCGCCAGCATGACGCGCGTCGTGGACTGGGTGAAGAGCTATGCCGGCACGGTGCTCGACTGGGACGTGCGCCTGGTCCTCAAGCAGCCCGAGATTCCACCCCTGAAGCTGGGCGCGCGCCGCCTCGGCTGGACCACCTATCTCGCGAGCGGCCCGGCCGCACGCGACGCCCGTCAACTCTTGATCAACCCGACCGCCCGCCAGGGCTGACCCCACGCGAAAGAACGATCATGGCCGAAATCTCCCGTGTCGCACTGTTTGGAAAACTCAACGCGCTGTGCTACCGCGCGATCGAAAGCAGCACGGTGTTCTGCAAGCTGCGCGGCAATCCGTACGTGGAGATGGTCCACTGGGTGCACCAGATCCTGCAACTGCAGGACTCGGACCTGCACCGCATCATCCGCCACTACGAACTGGATGCCGCCGTGCTCGCACGCGACGTGACGGCCGCGCTGGACCGCCTGCCGCGCGGCGCCACGTCGGTAACGGACCTGTCGTCGCAGCTGGAAGAGACGGTGGAGCGCGCATGGGTGTTCGGGACGCTGATGTTTGGCGAGTCGTCGGTGCGCAGCGGCCACCTCGTGTTCGGCATGCTCAAGACGTCCAACCTGCGCAATGCGCTGTACGCGATCAGCCGCCAGTTCGAGCGCGTCAAGGCCGACGACCTGTCCGACCGCTTCGGTACGCTGCTGAAGGACTCGCCGGAAGCGAAGATGACGGCCAGCGACGGCTTCCAGGCAGCCGCACCGGGCGAAGCGTCGGGCGCCATCGCCCCCGCGCAGATGGGCAAGCAGGAAGCGCTGAAGAAGTTCACGGTCGACCTGACGGAACAGGCACGCAGCGGCAAGATGGACCCGATCGTGGGCCGCGACGACGAGATCCGCCAGATGGTCGACATCCTGATGCGCCGCCGCCAGAACAATCCGATCATGATCGGCGAGGCTGGTGTCGGCAAGACGGCCGTCGTGGAAGGTTTCGCGCAGCGCATCGCGCGCGGCGACGTGCCGCCCGCGCTGAAGGAGGTGCAGCTGCTGGCGCTGGACGTGGGCCTGCTGCAGGCGGGCGCCAGCATGAAGGGCGAGTTCGAGCAGCGCCTGCGCTCCGTCATCGACGAGGTGCAGGCCAGCGAGAAGCCCATCATCCTGTTCATCGACGAGACCCACACGCTGGTCGGCGCCGGCGGCGCGGCCGGCACGGGCGATGCGGCCAACCTGCTCAAGCCGGCCCTCGCGCGCGGCACGCTCCGCACGATCGGCGCGACCACGTTCGCCGAATACAAGAAGCACATCGAGAAGGACCCGGCGCTGACCCGCCGCTTCCAGAGCATCCAGGTGGACGAGCCGAGCGAGGAACGCGCGATCCGCATGATGCGCGGCGTGGCCTCCACCATGGAAAAACACCACCAGGTGCAGATCCTCGACGAGGCGCTGGAAGCGGCGGTCCGCCTGTCGCACCGCTACATCCCGGCACGCCAGCTGCCCGATAAATCCGTGAGCCTGATCGACACCGCCTGCGCGCGCGTGGCCGTGAGCCTGCACGCGACGCCGGCCGAGGTGGACGACAGCCGCAAGCGCATCGATGCGCTGAACGTCGAGATGGACATCATCCGCCGCGAAGGCGCGATCGGCATCGAAGTCGGCGCGCGTGCCCACGAGACGGAGATCGCGCTGGCGGCCGAGAAGGAGCGCCTGGCCGGGCTGGAAGCGCGTTGGAACGACGAGCGCGCCCTCGTCGACGAACTGCTGGCGCTGCGCGCGCAGCTGCGCGACGGTGCCCAGCCGGTCGAAGGCACCGGCTCGACGCTCGAAACGGCCGCCGCGGAACCGGTGCAGAACGAGGCCGAACGCGCCGCGTTGAAGGAGCAGCTGCAGGCGGTGCAGGCGAAGCTGACCGCCCTGCAGGGCGAGACCCCGCTGATCCTGCCGACCGTCGACTACCAGGCTGTCGCCGCCGTCGTCGGCGACTGGACCGGCATCCCCGTCGGCCGCATGGCGAAGAACGAGATGGAGACGATCCTCAATATCGCGTCGACCCTGAGCCGCCGCGTGATCGGCCAGGACCACGCGATGGAGATGATCGCCAAGCGCATCCAGACGTCGCGCGCGGGCCTGGACAACCCGAACAAACCGATCGGCGTGTTCATGCTGGCCGGTACGTCCGGCGTCGGCAAGACGGAAACGGCGCTGGCGCTGGCCGAAGCGCTATACGGGGGCGAGCAGAACCTCATTACCATCAACATGAGCGAGTACCAGGAAGCGCACACGGTGTCGACCCTGAAAGGCGCGCCGCCGGGCTACGTGGGCTACGGCGAAGGCGGTGTGCTGACGGAGGCCGTGCGCCGCCGGCCGTATTCCGTCGTTCTGCTCGACGAAGTGGAAAAGGCGCACCCGGACGTGCACGAGATGTTCTTCCAGGTGTTCGACAAAGGATTCATGGAGGACGGCGAAGGCCGGTTCATCGATTTCAAGAATACCCTGATCATCCTGACGACGAACGCGGGTACGGACCTGATCGCGGGCCTGTGCAAGGACCCGGACCTGATGCCGGACCCGGACGGCATGGCCGCCGCATTGCGCGCGCCGCTGCTGAAGGTGTTCCCGCCGGCGCTGCTGGGCCGCATCGTGACGATCCCGTACTACCCGCTGTCGGACGACATGCTGGGGAGAATCGTGAGGCTGCAGCTGGACCGCATCAAGAAGCGCGTGGAGGCGCGCTACAAGATCCCGTTCGAGTACGGCGACGACGTGGTGAAACTGGTCGTGTCGCGCTGCACCGAGAGCGAGTCGGGCGGCCGCATGATTGACGCGATCCTCACCAACACGATGCTGCCGGATGTGTCGAAAGAATTCCTGGCGCGGATGATGGATGGGAAGGCGATCGAGCGCGTGCAGGTCGGCGTCGCCAATGGCGAGTTTACGTATTCGTTCTGACCGGATGACAGGAGACACACATGGCACAAGTTCATCTCTTCCAATGCACGAAATGTAATCGTGAACTCGTCGGACCGCTGGTCGTTCCGGGAGAGCGCGTGCCGCAGGTCGGCACACTCTGCACATCCGGCATTCCCGTTGCGTGCCAGGGGCTGTGCAAGATCATGAGTTCGAAGACCCGCTACCTGGGCGTGGGCGACCGCGTCCCGAACGCTCCCGCCATGACACGGGGCGCGCCGGCCGCGCCGAAGATTCCGATGAAATGGGAGCAGGCCACGCCGGATGGGCCCTACGTCCGCACGGCCCTGTTCGACGCCATTCCGGCCGTGCCGCAGGCGGCTCTGATCGCCGAACTGGACAAGTTTTTCGAAGAGCACCAGGTGCCGCTGCTGAGTGCATACTCGGACCGGTTCGATGCCTACGCGGATCCGCTGGACGCCAAGATCCGGGCGGGCGCGAAGGCAGCCGAAAAACACCTGACCACCACGATGGTGCTGACCCGGCTGAATGCGGTGCTCAAGCATATCGACGGCAAACAGATCGCCTGGGGGCCGACGATGATCGACCGGCCGCAGTTCGCACCGGGTTGCGCGCTGACGCTCCCGTTCCGCCTGACCCATGCGAACACGGTGTATCAGTTCCACGACGAAGTGCTGAACGACCTGGTGAATCCGCGCGAAGGCCACGCCCTCGTGCCCGAAGAGTATTTCAAGGCCATCTGCAAGGCGATCGACCTCGCCAGGGCAGGCACCGCCGGGGAGACCAGCCGCGGTCCCAACCACGGATACTATTTCTGGTCCAGTGAGGCCAAGCGCGGTGTCAACGTCGTGCTCAAGCGCGACGCCAGGCAAATCCTGACGGTGTATTACTGTGGCGCGGCCAACACCTGGTGGAATCTGCGGACCTTGTCGGGCGCCTTGCGACTGGAGCGCACCCTTTGAACAACCACGACAATCAGGAGAACGATGTGAAGCGTGCATGCAGGATGATCGACAGGACGGCTGCCGTCCGCGCGGGGGCCGCATGAATGCACAGGATTTGCGCGAGTGGCTCCTGAATGCCACCGGCAAGCAGATGGAAACGGATAACTTCCAGGGCCAGTTCATGATGGGCGGCGTGCCGGGCAACGGCACGCCGGCGAATTCGTCGACGGGGCAGTATTTTCCATGCCTGGTGCGCAGGACGGTGAAGCCCAACGGCTTCGGTTACCTGCTGAAGATCACCGGATGCTTCCAGGGCGGGGCCGACGCGCTCTTCGTCAAGGACCACCCGAACCAGTCCCTGCACGCCGACGCGTCGCTGTTCCCGATCGTGATCAGCGGCCGCTTTTCCGGTTGTACGTTCGCACGCTGCGTCGGCGCCAACGGCCACGTCTACACCGCCCACATCTTCGTCGATGCCGGCCTCGCGGGGAACAACCCGGCCGCACAGGCACGCGCCTTCGAGGCGGCGGTCGGCGCGGCGCCCAATACCGCGGTCGGTTTCGCGACCGTCGGCCGCGTCGTGGCGCCCGCGATGCGCGGCTACGTGTTCGGCACCTTCGCTGGCGCCAACTGGCAATGGCATTGGCTGACGGCGGACGCGAACGGTACCGTCGTCGGTTGCCAGGCCATCGGCGCGGGCGACTGGGTCGCGCTGTGATGCGGGCAGCGCGAGGAAAGGCGTACCATGCCTAACCAGGTGTCCATGGGAGCAATGATGACGTGTACGTTCGGCGCCGCGCCGTCCTCGCTGGTGGTCCTACCGAAGAACAAGGTGCTCGCGGAGGGCCCGCCCGCCGCCAACATCATGGACCATGTCCCGCTCGTGAACATCATGCCGTTCGGGGTGTGCAACTCGCCCGCCAACCCGACGGTGGCCGCCGCCACGGCCGCGGCGCTGGGCGTGCTCACGCCCATGCCGTGCGTGCCGGCGACGTCCGCGCCCTGGGTGCCCGGCGCGCCCACGGTCCTCATCGCCAACATGCCGGCGCTCGACAACGTCTCCAAGTGCATGTGCAACTGGGGCGGCGTGATCGGCTTCACGAATGCCGGCACCGTCAAGACCATGATCCCTTAACCCGTCCGTCGCCGCATGCCCATCCTGCCCACCCAGACCCACCGCGAAGCCACCGTCAAGACTGCCCTCGGCAGCGACGTGCTGCTGTTCAAGCGCATGCAATGCAGCGAGGCGCTGGGGCGCCTGTCGGAGTTCCGCATCGAGCTCGCGTCCGAGCGCGCCGACATCAAGATCGCCGACGTCCTCGGCACCGGCATGACCGTCAGCCTCGACCTGCCGCAGGGCGGCAAGCGTCACTTCCACGGCATCGTGACGCGCTTTTCCTACCAGGGCTGGCGCGACGGCTTGCCGTGCTACGTCGCGGTCGTGCATCCGGCGCTATGGCTGCTGACGCGCTCCACCGACTGCCGCATCTTCCAGGACAAGACGGCGCTCGACATTCTCAAGGAGGTCATCGGCGAGTACGGCGGCGCGATCGCGCTCGATGACGGCCTGGTATCCACGACGCCGGCCCAGCGCGAATACTGCGTCCAGTACCGCGAGTCCGACTTCAATTTCGTCTGCCGCCTGCTGGAAGAAGAGGGCATCTATTTCTACTTCAGGCATGCGGACGGCGAGCACACGATGGTGCTGGCCGACGGCTACGGCGCGCACGAGACGGTGAGCGGCTACGACAGCATCCCGTTCCGCGACGAGGAAACGGCGCGCAATGCGCTGGAAGAAGCCGTGACGCGCCTGAATCCCGGCGGCGAAATCCAGCCGAGCGTGATGGTGCTGAACGACTTCGATTTCGACAAGGCGTCGTCCAGCGTCAGCGGCGGCCTTCTGGTCAAGGCCAACGTGCCGGCGCCGTTCGGGCAGCAGAGCTACGAACACTACGACTATCCCGGCCGTTACCACGTGACGGGCACGGGCAACGGTTTTGCGCGCGCGCGCATGGAAGCGCTGCACGGGCAGGGCGAGCGGATCGAGGCCGCGGCGAGCGCGCGCGGCGTGACGACCGGCGCGCTGTTCACGCTGGTCGACCACCCGCGCGACGACCAGAACCGCGTGTTCCTGGTCACGTCGGCCGAGACGTCGATCATCGGCGTCGATTACCGATCGGACGGCCGCAATGAGGGCCTGAAGTTCGAATGCAGCTTCCAGGCGATCGGCAAGGAACACAGCTACCGCCCGCCGGCGACGGCGCGCAAGCCCATCGTGCAGGGGCCGCAGACGGCGATGGTCGTCGGCAAGGCGGGCGAGGAGATCTGGACCGACAAGTACGGCCGCATCAAGGTGCAGTTCCACTGGGACCGCGTGGGCCAGTCGGACGAGAAGAGCTCGTGCTGGGTGCGCGTGCAGCAGGGTTGGGCCGGGAAGGGCTGGGGCATGATGTTCGTGCCGCGCATCGGCATGGAAGTCGTCGTCAGCTTCCTCGAGGGCGACCCGGACCGGCCGCTCGTTACGGGCTGCGTCTACAACAGCGACGCCATGCCGCCGTACGCGCTGCCGGACAACCAGACGCAGTCGACCATCAAGTCCAATACGTCGAAGGGCGGCAACGGCTTCAACGAGATCCGCTTCGAGGACAAGAAGGACAGCGAGGAAATCTTCGTCCAGGCCGAGAAGGATTTCAACCGCGTCGTGAAGAACAACGACACGCTGAAGGTCGGCTTCGAGAAGAAGGACAAGGGCGACCAGACGATAGCGATCGCCAACGACCGGAGCCTCGACGTGGGCAATGACCAGACCGTCGCCATCGGCAACAACCTCTCCACGACGGTCAAGAACGACGAGACGCGCAAGGTCGACAACAACCAGAGCGTCAAGGTGGGCAACAAGATCGTCGTCGAGGCGAATACGTCGATCGAGCTGAAGGTCGGCGGCAGCAGCATCAAGATCGAAGCGGCCAAGATCACCATCAAGGCGCCGGAGATCGCGGTGCAGTCCGATGCGAACATGGAGATCAAGGCCGGCGCGATGATGCAGGTGAAGTCGGGTGCCGTGATGACGCTCGAAGGCGCGCTCGTAAAGATCAACTGAGGCCATCATGCGCTACCGACTTCTTTTTGCCAGCCTGATATTCGCCACGGCCACCGTCCGCGCCGAGGAGCCGCGCACCGTGCTGACGTTGGCCGACCAGCCGGTGCGCCTGATCCGCGGCGCGGCCGTGTACAAGGCCGGCAGCGGCGTCGCCGTGCAGAAGGACGACATCCTCGAGACGGAGGCTGCCGGTGCACAGGTGGAGGCCGGCGCGGATGCGATCGTCGCGCTGGGGCCGGAGAGCCGTGTGCTCGTCGCGAGCCTGGCGGCGGACGGCAAGTCGTCCGTCGAACTCGAACTGCTTCAGGGCTGGGCCAAGGTGTATGCCAAGGGCCGCCGCGCCACTGTCGTCACGCCCGCGCTGCAAGTGACCGTGCCGTCCGGCTCCACGATCGTGCATGCGGGCGAGGGCCTGGATGCCGTGTTCGCGGAAGAGGGCGAGCAGCAGGTCGCCAGGGCCGGCACGACATTGAAACTCGCTGCCGAACAATACGCGGGCATCGACACCGGCAAGCAGCAACTGGTGACGAGCCGCCCGCCGCGCACCTTCGTGAGTGCGCTGCCGCCGGCCTTCCGCGACCACCTGGCACGCTTACCCGGCGTCAAAAATGCAGGCAAGGTGGCGCCCGTGAAGGAACGCGACGCCGCGTTTGCCGACGTCGACGACTGGCTGGCGTCCACGCTGCCGGCGCGCCGGCGCTTCGTGGCGCGGTTCAAACCGCGCCTGCTCGATCCGGACTTCCGCAAGCAGCTCGACCGTGCGCTCGGCCGGAGCCCGGACTGGAAGCCCGTGCTGTATCCGGCCCGGCGTTCGGACAATGGACTGTTCTGACGCCGCGCGACCAGGAATTCAATCAGGAGAACACATAACATGAAACTTTCGATCGCCGCCAAATTCAACCTGGTGTTCGTGTCGATCTTCGCCGTCGGCTTCCTCGCCGCCGGCGTCGTCGCGGACCGCCTGCTCAAGGAGAGCGCGCGCGAGGAAACCTTGCAGAACGCCCGCCTGCTGCTGGAAGCGGCCAAGAGCGTGCGCGGCTACACCGCGAGCCAGATCCAGCCGCTGCTGAAGAACCAGATGAAGTTCGAGTTCCATCCGCAGTCGGTGCCGTCGTATTCGGCCGTCGAAAACCTGAACGTGATCTTGAAGTCCTATCCCGACTTCTCGTACAAGGAAGCGACGCTGAACCCGACCAACCTGCGCGACAAGGCGTCGGACTGGGAAGTGGACGTGGTGCAGACCCTGCGCAACAAGCCGGACATGAAGGAATTCGTGGGCGAGCGCGATACGGCGACGGGCCGCAGCCTGTACATCGCACGCCCGCTGCAGATCAAGGACCCGGTCTGCCTGGCTTGCCACACGACGGCCGCCGAAGCGCCCAAGACCATGGTCGACATCTACGGTCCGAACAACGGCTTCGGCTGGAAGCTCAATGAAGTGGTGGGCGCGCAGGTGATCTCGGTACCGATGGCCGTGCCGCTGGCGCGTGCCAACTCGATCTTCAAAACGTTCATGGCGTCGCTGTTCGGCGTGTTCGTCGCCGTCTTCATCGCGCTCAACGTGATGGTGCACCTGTTCGTCACCCGCCGCATCAAGCGCCTGGCGACGGTCGCCGACGACGTCAGCATGGGCAAGTTCGAGGCGGACGAATTCGACGTCAAGGGCAACGACGAGATCAGCGGCCTGGGTCGCTCGTTCAACCGCATGCGTACGAGCCTGAACAGCGCGCTCAAAATGCTCGAGGAATAAAGCAGGACAGGAAATGGCAACGATCGACAGGATAGGCAAGTACCGCATCGACGGCGTGCTGGGCAGTGGCGCCATGGGTGTGGTCTACAAGGCGTACGACGCCGACATCGCGCGCACGGTCGCGCTCAAGACGATCCGGCATGAGCTGCTGGACGGCCTGCAGGACGGTCTGCACGCACAGGACATCGTCGCCCGCTTCCGCAACGAAGCGCAGGCGTCGGGACGCCTCGTGCACCCCAACATCGTCGCCGTGTACGACTTCGGCGCGTACGGCGAGACGACGTACATCGCGATGGAATACGTGGACGGCACGCCCCTGAACGCGTTCCTCGTCAAGGACGTGCCGATGGACCTCGCGGCCAGCATCACCTGCATCACGCAGCTGCTGCGCGCGCTCGACTACGCGCATGCGCGCGGCGTCGTCCACCGCGACATCAAGCCCGCCAACATCCTCATCACCGGCGACGCGCAGGTCAAGATCACGGACTTCGGCATCGCCAAGATCGAGTCGTCGACCCTGACGCAGGTGGGCGCCGTAATCGGCACGCCGAGCTACATGTCGCCCGAACAGTTCAAGGGCGAGACCGTCGACGGCCGTTCCGACCTGTTCGCCGTCGGCATCGTGCTGTACCAGATGCTCACGGGCGTGCGGCCGTTCACCGGTCCGGCATCGACCGTCATGCACCAGATCATCCACGAGATACCGCCGCGCCCCAGCGAGCGCCAGCCGTCGTTGAACCCCGCGTTCGATGGCGTCCTGGCGAAGGCGATGGCCAAGCGCATCGAGGACCGCTACGCGAGCGCGCAAGCGTTCCTGGACGCGCTGAACGCGGCATACATGCAGCAGACGGGCGGTGTGCCGCTCACCGACGAGGACAACGAGCGCACGGTGCTCGCGTTCCAGCGCCCGGCCGTGCCCGAGCCGGCGCGGCCCGCGTATCCCACCGGCGCGTCGCAGAGCATGCCCGCGACGGGCAGTGCCTCCGGCCTGACCAGCGCCCCGGAGTGGCTGCACAACCTGGCGCCCGACTTGCAGACGGCGCTGTCGACGCAGATCGGCCCCGTCGCGAAACTGGTGCTCAAGAATGCGGCGCGCGACGCCGTCGACCTGGACGACCTGTGCAACCGGCTGCTGCCGCACATCGGTTCCGATGCGGGCCGCACGCAGTTCCAGGACAGCATCCGCGACATCAAGAAGAAGCACGGCCTGTCCACGCTGGCCACGATGAGCGGCCGCAGCCAGGCCGGCGCGCCGAAGACGCAGCTGACGCAGATGACGGGCATGCCGACCCTGCTGCAACTGAGCCCCGAGCTGATGGAAGCGGCGCAGATGAAGCTGGCCGTGTACATCGGTCCGATCGCGAAGGTGCTTGCCAAGCGCGCGGCCAAGATGACGGCGAATGCCGACGAATTCTATCGCCTGCTGGCCGAGAACCTGCCGGATCCGCAGGAACGGGCGCGCTTTTTGAAGGACGTGGGGCGGAGTTGAATGAACACGCAACTGTATAATCGACCGATTTACCCGGGACCCCAATGCCGATCACACTGAGCGTCTACATGTACCGCAACGCGGCGCCGGCACAGGCGCTGACGCGGCGCTTCGACCAGCTGGGTGGCTCCATCGGCCGCGCGCCCGGCAACGACCTGGTGCTCGACGATCCCGGCAAATACATCTCGCGCCTGCATGCGCGCGTGGAGCACCGCGACGACGCGTTCTGGCTTGTCGACGTCGGCAGCAATCCGAGTCTCGTCAACGATCGCCCCGTCGGCGCCGGCCGCTCCGTGCAGCTGGAAGACGGCGACCGCGTCACCATCGGCGACTATCAACTGCTGGCCAGCGTGGAGAGCGAGGCGACGGCGTTCATGCCCGCCGCACCTGCGCCCTTGCCGGCGTCGCCGCTGCAGGTTGCGCCGCCACCGCCGCCGGTTACGCCGGCGCTCCCGATGAATCCGGACGATTCGCTGGCCAATGCCGGCATCCTGGACGTGGGCGGCGATCCGCTGAACCAGAGCTTCGATCCGCTCGGCCTGAACCTGTTCGGCAGCCCGGCGCCGGCCGCCGTCGCGCCGGCCGTGCCGGCCTGGCGCGGTGCCGAGAGCGACCACGTGCCGCCGGAGCAGTTGCCGTTTGCGCCGTCGCCCATCACGGTCGCGCCGCAGCCACAGCCACAGCCACAGCCGCAGCCGCACGCCGCTGCGGCGATGGCGATTCCGGACGATTACGATCCGCTGGCGGACTTCCTGCCGCCCCGCGTGCAGGCGGCGCCGGCGCCG
>Ga0187844_10000302_pt1 | contig 38600 bp, 34 predicted proteins | sample SpaLakP09_SKY_50_FD_134517 | JGI IMG/M metagenome (GOLD analysis project Ga0187844, IMG submission 134517) | Oligotrophic lake water microbial communities from Sparkling Lake, Wisconsin, USA - SP09_SKY_50 | ecosystem: Environmental > Aquatic > Freshwater > Lake | place: USA: Sparkling Lake... | reverse complement strand
GCTGATGCGTCCGGACGAGGGCCGGCGCCTGAAAGCCTTCGTCGTGCCGCGGTCCGGTGCCGACGTCGACGCCCTGCGCGCCGATCTGCCCGGCTGGATGGCGGAACGGCTGACGGCGCCGGAGCGGCCCGTCGCGTGGACGTTCGGACCGCGCCTGCCGCGCCAGGCCAGCGGCAAGCCGGCGGACTGGATCATCGACGCCGGGTGACGGACACGTCAGGCGGCCGGCTGCGCGCCGGCCACCACCACCGTCATGTAGGCGTCGAGGAATTCCTGCGGCATGCGGCGCGGCCGGCCGCTCGTGAGTTCGATGCACACGAGATCCCAGCGGCCCCGCAGCACCGTCGCGCCGTCGCGTTCGCGCACGAGCTGGAAGCGGCGTTCCATCGCCAGCTTGCCATCGCCCGCGACGAGCCACGTGCCGAGCACGAGCGCCTCGCTGGCAAAGGTCGGCAGCAGGTAATCGTACTCGCCGCGCCGGATCGCCATGGCCCGGTCGAGGCGCCGGTAGTCGTCCAGCGCCAGGCCCAGCGCCTCCGAATGGGCCCATCCGGCCTGTTCGCACCAGCGGACGTAGACGGCATTGTTGGTGTGGTTCAGCCCGTCGATGTCGGCCGCTTCGGGGGCACGGGGCAGGGTGAACGGGTGCGGATAATCCCAATCCAAGACAAGTCCTTCCAGTTGCTGCGGGTGGATGCGTGCCGTCTATTCTACGTCGGCGGACGGGACCGGTGGTCTTTACGGCCGCGGCGCTCATGCCAGCTCCAGCAGCAGCGGCTGGTGATCGGATCCGGTCCTGGCCGTGTCGACGCGGATCGTGCGCACCCGTGACGTCGCGCGCGGGCAGGCCGCAGCCGATTTCCTGCAGGAGCAGCATGTCGAAGCGGGGGACAAGCGCCAGCACCCGGTCGACGACGCGGTCGAGGTCGGCACCGCCGTCCGGCGTGCGGGCGCATTGGATGTTCCAGGTAACCAGGGTGAGCATGGTGGTCCTTTCGAGACCGTCAGGCTAGCGCGGCGCCTGTGCTGCGGCCTGATGCAGCTCAGGCGTGCGCAGCGAACTGCCGGACTGGCGTACGGTCTATGCAAACGATGGAGGCGCGAGGATGTACACGATGATTCTTTTGTTGTACCTGCAGCAGGGCCTGGACGTGACGCTCGACCAGGCCAACCTGCGGGGGCAGTACCCGAAGCAGGGCGAATGCGAAACGGCCGCACGCAGGTTGCGTGGGCCGGTGCCCATCCCCCGCAATTACTCGGCGGCCTGGCAGGACGTCATGTGCATCAAGGTGAACAACAACGTCCGGGTCAACGAAATGAAGCCGATCGACCTGTCCGGGGCCCTGCAGGCGTATGCGCCCCTGCATTGCCAGGCGGAGGGCGCGTGGGAAAGGATGGCCGAGCTGTGCCGCGCGTCGGAGGAAACGGGCGATGGCCGCGAAGGCGATCGCGGCGGGGCCGGCGACAGGCCGGCGAGGTCGGCGAAACGCTAGCGAGGGGAAGTGCCGCTCAGGGATCCTGGTTCCACACGACGCCCTTGGGGCAGTCGGTGGCGCCGGCCGCGCCTGCGCCCACCGCGGTGATCGAGCCGGTGCCCGGCATGCCGGCCAGTGGCATGCCGACGCCACCGGCCCGGCGGCAGTGGAACCGGTTGCCTTGGCGGAAGCGGTAGAAGACGACGCCGTCCGGCGACGTGTACGTGTCGGACTGCAAGGTCAGCGCGCGGTCGATGTGGGCGGATTCGAGACCGCGCTGGAAGCGGGCCATGGTCGTATCCGCCTCGACCGGCACGCCGGGTCTGCCTTTGCGGAGTTCACGTTCGACGCGTCCGGCCTGGTGCCTGGCGAGACCGGCCACGAAGCCGCCCTGTACGGACGCCGCGCCGGCCTGCGTGCGCGCGAGTGCGCGTGCGTCCGTGGTCGGGTCGGGTGCCTGTGCCGTGTCGATGGGATTGGGCGTGGACGGCGCGGCGTCCGGTACCGGCGGTGCTGTCACGCGGGCAGTGTCGGCACGTGAATCCCGCTCGGTTGCACGCCCGGTTGCGCTCCGTTCGTCGTCGTCAGGCCGGCGCACGGGTTCGAGCTCGATCGGCGGCGCGGGAATGGACGGTACGGCCGGCATGGACGGCACGGGCAGCAAAGGCATGTCCGCGTCCGGCGGTGGCCGTGCGGCCAGGTCCCGGTCGGTGTGCAGGAGGATCGTCACGGCCTGGGGCGGGCGGGCGGGAAGAATGCGCTGTTCCTGCGTCCACAGGAACAGCGCCAGCAGGTGGACGGCGCACGTGACCGCCAGCACGACGCGTCGGTGCGCGGCGGGCGTCGCGTACGCGGGCGTGCGTGGGCCGTCCAGCATGGTCCGCGGGTCAGTGCGCCGTCATGGCTTGCCGGATGGTGACGCAGCGCTCGTCGTCCTCGGCCGCGTCGAGCAGGGCGCGGCGGGTGCCGGCCTAGAGGGTCTTGTCGGCAGCGGCGGCCGCCTGCAGGCGCTGGACACTGGCCGGCGTGCAGCCGGCCGGGATCAACGACTGGCCGTAGGCGCGCATGTAGACGGGACCCGCGCTCTTGTCGAGCTGCGGCAGGCGTGCAAGGCGTGCGGCGGCCGTCTGGTCGCCCAGGCGGTGCTGTTCGGCCGGGTACAGGTGCGCCATCGCCGTGCGCACCTTAGAGAACGGCAGCTTCGTTTGCGGGTCGTGCACCGTGCCGAGCCACTCGGTCTTGACGGCCGGGTCGGGGCGGCTGACGATGGCCGACAGGGCGGCGGCCTGGCCTGCGTCGGACTTGTCGCGCGCCTGCTCGGCCTCGACGAGGGCGGCGGCGCCGGGATAGTCGTAGCGGTTCAGGCGGCCGATGATGGCCCAGCGCAGGTCCTGGTTGATCGCGAGGCCGTCGACCTGTTCCTTGCCGTCGAGGAGGGCGGCGAGGCGGCGCAGCGCCTCCGGCGAACTCGCGACGTCGATGTAGGTGTCGAGCCAGCGGCGCTGGAAGTTGTCGTCGCCCTTGTTCGCGAGGGTGCTGGTCCAGGCCATGTCTTCCAGCTGGCGTGTGACGGCTTGTGCGTATGCGGCCTGCGGATCCATCAGGTCGAGGTAGCGCTTGGCGCCGCCGACCTTGCCGAGCACGTCGCCGAGTAACGTGTAGTCTTTTTCCTGCGGCGCATTGTTGAGTGCCGTGGACAGGAAGTCGTTGAGCGGAAGCTTGCCGTCGCGCACGCCGTCCCACAGGCTTTGCCACAGCATGGCGCGGAGCAGCGGGTCGGCAACAAAGGCGAGGTGGCTGCGCGCGCTGTCGAACGAGCGCGGGTCGAGCTGGACCTTCACGAAGCCCCAGTCCTCGTAGTTCGGGTAGACGAGATCGGGGCAGGCTGCGCCGTTCATGGCCGGCACCGGTGTCTTCGCGCCCTTGTACGTGACGGCCACGTTGCGTTCGAGCTTGTAGTCCTTGCCGTCGAGGCGGAACGCGGCTACCTGTACGCGTTGCTCGCGCAGGGTCGGCAGGGCCCTGCTATGGGCGGTCTGGGTCAGCGTGAAGCCGGTGATCTTGCCGGCCTTGCAGGTGTAGCTGGCGGCAATCGTGTTCACGCCCGGCTGGTACAGCCATTCCTTCGTCCAGCCCGTCAGGTCGCGGCCGGCTGCCTGGCCGAGGCTGCCGATGAAGTCGTCCAGCTTCGCGTTGCGGTACTGGTATTTCACGAGGTAGTTGTGCACGCCCTTGCGGAACACGTCGGCACCCAGCAGGTGGCGCAGCTGCATCAGCGTGGAGGCGCCTTTCGAGTACGTGATGTTGTCGATGTTGTCGAACGCGTTCTGCGTCGACGGCACAGGGACTTCGATCGGGTGCGTGGTGCCGCGCTGGTCCTGCGCGTAGGCGCGCTGCTTGCCTTCCGAGTAGAAGGCACGCCACGCGTCCTTGAATTCCGTCGCCTCGGCCGTCGCCAGCGTGCCCATGAACGACGCGAAGCTCTCGTTCAGCCACAGGCCGTTCCACCATTGCATCGTGACGAGGTCGCCGAACCACTGGTGCGCCATCTCGTGCATGATGACGTAGGCGAGGCGCGCGCGCTGCTCGGCCGTCATGTCGGCCTTGTACATGAAGCCGCGCTCGGCGAACGTGATCGCGGCCGCGTTTTCCATCGCGCCGTACAGGAAGTCGGGCACGAGGACCTGGTCGTATTTCTCGAACTGGTAGGGGATGCCGAAGTAATCGTCGAAGAACGCCAGGCCGGCCTTCGTGTACTTGAACCATTCGGCGGGCTTGATCTGCGCCGCGACCGACTGGCGCGCGAACAGGCGCATCGGGTACTTGCCGCTCGTGTCTTCCCACATCTTGTAGGGACCGGCATGCATCGAGAAATTGTACGGACTCAGTTTCTTGGTCTTCGCGAACGTCCAGCGGCGCAGGTCGCCAGCCGGGGCGACGTTCGTCTCGCGCGTCGTCGAGATCACCTGCCAGTCGGCCGGCACGCTCACGGTCACCTGGTACGTGGCCTTCAGGTCGGGCTGGTCGAACACGGCGAACATCTGGTGCGCGGCGGCCGGTTCGAAGTGCGAGTAGGTATAGACGCGGCCGTCGACGGGATCGACCATGCGGTGCAGGCCTTCGCCGTTCGTGCTGTGCGGGCGCTCGTACGCGACGACGACCGTATTGCGGCCTTTGACGAGGTCCTGGGCGGCAAGCGTGACGAACCAGCCGTTGTAGCGCGGCGCGACGGTCTTGCCGTTGACGGTCAGCGACTTGATCGTGGCCTTGTCGAGGTCGACGGTGAGGGGGCTGTCCGCGTCCTTCAGGTCGAACGTCAGGGTCGTCGTGCCGCTGAACGCGTCCTTGCCGGTGAGCGTGAAGTCGAGCTGGTAGTCGACGTTGGACACGCGCGCCGAGCGGGCGGCGGCATCGGGCTGCGACAGGAAGGCGTTGTCGGCACGCGCCGCGCTGTTCGCTTTGCCTGGGGCAGCGTGGACAAAAGGGGTAATGGCAAACGCCAGCGCGGTAGCGACGGCGAGCGGCAGCAGGCGGGAATGGCAGGTCTTCACGGGACTCCTTGCGAGGCTGAATGAAGCCGCAGCTTGTGGCCACGGCCGGTAGGAATCTCACAAGAATATCATGTCAGCAATAGTATTCGTATCGGCGACGCCCGCGAATGAAGGTTTTTTTACCGCGATATATGCATGAGGAAGGAGAGAAATGCCCGGACGGGCAGGGCGCCCGTCCGCGCATCAAGGCAGCGTCAGCCGTTAGCCTGCAGGGCCGGATAGTCGGTATAGCCTTCCGCGGTCGGGGCATAGAACTTGTCCGGGCGCGGCGCGTTCAGCGGCGCGTTGCGCTTCAGACGTTCCGGCAGGTCCGGATTGGCGATGAACCATTGACCAAAGGCGACGGCATCCGCATCGCCGCTGGTGAGCAATTGTTCGGCGCTTTCCTTCGTCAGCTTTTCGTTGGCGATGTACACGCCGCCGAAGATTGTCTTCAGCTGCGGACCGAGACGGTCTTCGCCGACCGCTTCGCGTGCGCAGATGAAGGCGATGCCGCGCTTGCCCAGCTCGCGGGACACGTAGCCGAACGTGTCCAGCGGCGTGGAGTCGCCCATGTCGTGCGCGTCGCGGCGCGGTGCCAGGTGCATGCCGACGCGGTCGGCGCCCCAGACGTCGATGCACGCGTCCGTCACTTCCAGCATCAGGCGGGCGCTGTTCTCGATCGGGCCGCCGTAGGCATCCGTGCGCTGGTTCGTGCTGTCCTGCAGGAACTGGTCGAGCAGATAGCCGTTGGCACCGTGGATCTCGACGCCGTCGAAGCCCGCCTTCTTCGCGTTCTCCGCGCCCTTGCGGTAGGCGGCGACGATGGCCGGGATTTCCTCGAGCGCCAGCGCGCGCGGGGTAACGTACGGCTTCACGGGGCGCACGAGGCTGACGGTGCCCTTCGGCTGGACGGCCGACGGCGCGACCGGCAGTTCGCCGTCCAGGAAGAGCGGGTCGGAAATGCGGCCCACGTGCCACAGCTGCAGGAAGATGCGGCCGCCTGCGTCGTGCACGGCGTCGGTCACCTGCTTCCAGCCTTCGACCTGTTCGTCGGACCAGATGCCCGGGGTGTCGGCATAGCCCACGCCCATCGGGGTCACCGAGGTCGCTTCCGACAGGATCAGACCGGCCGAGGCACGCTGTACGTAGTATTCGGCCATCAGGGCATTCGGCACGCGGCCTGCGCCCACGGCGCGCGAGCGGGTCAGCGGCGCCATGATGATACGGTTCGGCAGCTCGAGGCTGCCGACCTTGATCGGGTCAAACAAAGTCGTCATCGGTACTCCTGTGTCGTTGATCCGCCGCGTCTTGCGGCGAAAGAGGCATCTTAATGCAGGGCCGGAAATCCTGCAGAGGACGCCTCGATTTCGCAGCGCCGGCGCGGATCAGGGCAGGTCGGCCCAGCGCGCGTAGATGCGGTCCAGTTCGCCGCTCGCCTTCAGCCTGTCGAGGGCGGCGCCCAGCAGCGGCGCGAGCGCGGGAGCGGCCCTGCGGCCGACCCAGAAAAACGTGGGCTCCTCGGCCAGCACGGCGGGCAGCACGCGCACGCGGTCTTCCAGGCCGTCCTTGCGGATCAGGTAGTGCAGCGTGAGGTCGTTGACGTAGGCGAAGCGGCCGTGTCCGGCCAGGATCTTGCGCAGGTTGACGCGGTTGTCGTCGGTCGCGTCGTCGACCCGCACGCCGGCCGCCACCAGGCGCTCCGTGAACACCGAGGCGCGCTGCGTCGTGACGAGGTCGCCCAGCCGCGCGAGATCCTCTTCCGATTCGATCGTGACCGGGTCGTTCCTGCGGACCGCGAGGTAGTGACGCACCTGGAAGATCGGCTTGCCGACGGGCCGCCCGATGCCGAGCCTGCGCGCCGACGACACGAGGCCGCAGGCGGCGTCCAGCTTGCCCGTCTCCAGTCCCGTTTCGATGCCGGACAGCGAGCGGCTGCTGCGCTGGTAGCCCGTGAAATGGAGGCGCGGTTCGATCTTCTCGAGGGCCGCCATGATGTCCGGGCAGATGCCGGTGACGCGGCCGTCCTCACGCAGCCACTTCGGTTCCAGCGCTTCCTGCGAGGCCACGCGCACGTCGAGCGCCTGCGCCGCGGGACCCGCCGCGAGCGCGAGCGCCACCAGCGCGCCTCGCACCGTTCTTGCGTATTTCCCCATTCGCATTTTTCTGTCGAGTTCTCGCGAGAGCGGCGATTGTCGCACGATCCGCGCACGTTTGACCTGAATCGTCCCCCCATCCCGGCCGCACGCGAAGATACCGCTGCCAGCCCGCCGCGGCCGGCGCCGACAAGGAGCATGAATGATGGTCTTCATCGCTGGCCGCAGACGGGTTCGCCATGCGTGAGCCGCACGACTTTCTGTCGATCGTCGTGCCGCTGCGCGACGAGGAAGACAACGTGCTGCCGCTGGCCACGCAGGTGCAGGCCGCGCTGGCGGGCGCGCCATGGCCGTGGCAACTGATCCTCGTCGACGACGGCAGCCGCGACCGCACCAGCGAACGCATCCGCGAAGCGGTCGCCGCGTGTCCCCGCCACCTCAGCGGCGCGATCCTGCGGCGCGGCTTCGGACAGACGGCCGCCATGCAGGCCGGCATCGACCTCGCCCGCGGCACCGTCATCGCCACGCTGGATGGCGACCTGCAAAACAATCCCCACGACATCGTGCGCATGGTGCGCCGCCTGCTCGACGAAGACCTCGACCTGCTCGTGGGCTGGCGCCGCGCGCGCCGCGACGGGCTGTGGCGGCGCCTGCCGTCGCGGCTGGGCAACCGGCTGATCGGCCTGCTGACGGGCGTGCCGCTGCACGACTACGGCTGCACGCTGAAGGTCTACCGTGCGGCGGTGCTGCGCCGCGTGCGCCTGTACGGCGAGATGCACCGTTTCATCCCGAGCTGGATGGCGACCTTGACGTCGCCCGACCGCATTCGCGAGGAAGAGGTGAGCCATTTCCCGCGCCGTCACGGGCTCTCGAAATACGGCGCCTCCGGCCTGGGGCGCGCCGTGAAGGTCTTGCTGGACCTGCTCACGATGGCGTTCTTCGTGCGTTTCCGCGCCAGTCCCGGGCATTTCTTCGGGCGGATCGGGCTCGCGTGCGGGGGCGCCGGGGTCGCCGCGCTGGGCTGGCTGACGTGGCTGAAGCTGGGCGAGGGCGCCGCCATCGCCGGACGGCCGCTGCTCCTGCTGGGCATCCTGCTCGTCGTGATCGGCGTGCAATTCGTCTGCACGGGCATCCTCACCGAAATGCTGGCCCGTACCTGGTTCGAAGCGGGTGGCGCCCCGGCCTATGTCGTGCGCGAGACGGTGGGCGGCGCGGGGGAGGAGACGCCACCTCACCGACGGCCGCGTCCGGCGCGGGAGCGGCCATGAACACGCAGGGACCGGAGATGCTCGCGCGAACGCTGGCGGCACGGGACCGTTGGTCCGGCACGCGGGCCGTGCTGGCCCCGTGGCCGTGGCCGGCGCTGCTCGCGGCGGCCGTATGGCTTGGGCTGTTCTACAACCTGGGTGCGATCCCCCTGTTCGACGTGGACGAGGGCGCGTTCGGCGAAGCGACGCGGGAGATGCTGGTGCGGGGCGACTACGTGTCGACGTGGCTGAATGGCCAGCCCCGCTTCGACAAGCCGATCCTCGTCTACTGGCTGCAGGCCGCGTCCGTGCGCCTGTTCGGCCTGGACGAATTCGCGCTGCGGCTGCCGTCCGCGCTCGCGGCCGCGGCGTGGATCGCGGCGATCCACGCGTTCACGCGCCGCGTCCTCGACGACGCCACCGCCCGCGCCGCCGCGTTCATCGCCGCCACCAGTGCCGGCGTCGTCGTGATCGGCCGGGGCGCGATCGCGGACGCCTTGCTGAACCTGTTCCTGGCGCTGGCGCTGTTCGACGTGTACCGCGAACTGGTCGACCCGCGGCCGCGCTGGCGCCGCCGCGCATGCTTCTGGATCGCGCTGGGTGTGCTGACGAAGGGACCGGTCGCGCTGCTCATCCCGGCTGCCGCGGGCGCGCTGGCATTCGGCCTGCAGGGCAGGATGCGCGAGTGGTGGCGCGCCGCGCGCGACCCGGTGGGCTGGCTGATCCTGTTCGCCGTCGCGGGCCCCTGGTATGCGCTGGAGTATGGGGCCCGGGGCGATGCCTTCCTCGCCGGCTTCTTCATGCGCCACAACGTCGAACGCTTCCTCGTGCCATTGCAGGGGCATGCGGGCAGCCCGTTCTTCTACCTGCCGGCGTTGCCGTTGCTCGTGCTGCCGTACACGGGACTGCTGCTGGCCACGCTCCCCGGCGTGCGGCGGCTGCGCGCTTCGCCCCTCGACACCCTGCTGTGGTGCTGGTTCCTGTTCGTGCTCGGCTTCTTCACGCTCGCGGGCACCAAGCTGCCGCATTACCTGCTGTACGGCGCGACGCCGCTGTTCATCCTGATGGCCCGCCGTCGCGGCGTACTGCGCAGCCGCGTGGCGGCACTGTGGCCCGCGCTGGCGCTGGTCGCCGCCGTCGCGGCCCTGCCGCTCGCGCTGCGCCTCGCCGCACCTGGCGCGCGCAACGCGTACGTGCGCGAAGCGCTGTCGCGGGACGACGTGTTCGGCCCGGCGTGGCATCCGCAGGCGCTCGCGTTGCTGGTGTGCGTGCTGGTGCTGGCGCTGTCGCCCGGCCGGTCGCCCGCCGCCCGGCCATGGCCCCGTCTCGTCGCGGCCGCTCTGGCGTGTTCGTACGCCTTTGGCGGCCTGCTGCTGCCCGCCGTGGGCGAGCTGCAGCAGGGCCCTGTCAAGCGGGCCGCACTGCTGGCCCGGCAGGCCGGCTGGCCCGTGCGCAGCTGGCGGATCAACGTGCCCAGCTTTTCCTTCTACCGCGGCGCCGTCACGCCCGCGACGGACGTGCCGCGCCCGGGTGACGTCATCCTCACGCGCAGCGATGCGCCGGACGGCCTGCCGGCACCCGTGCGCGTGCTGTACCGCGAAGGCGGCGTGCTGCTGGTGCGGATCGACGGGTGACGCGATGCCGGCCTCCCTGCACTCACCCTGGGCCTGGCTGCCGCCCGCCGTCGCGCTGGCGCTGGTGGCCGCCATCCTTGCCACGGACAGCAACCGGGCACTGTTCCTGTGGCTGAACCATGGCGGCCGGGGCGTCGGCGATGCGGTGTGGTTTCACCTGACGATGCTGGGCGACGGCGCGGTGGCGCTGACGCTCGTGCTGCCCTGGATCCGGCGCGCGCCGCGCCTGTTCTGGGCGGCGCTGCTGGCGGCTATCGTGGCGGGCTTGTGGACCCAGGTCACGAAGGAGTTCGTCGACGTGCCGCGGCCGTTGTCCGTGTTCGCGAGCGATGCCTTTCACCAGGCCGGGCCGGGCTATCGCCGCGTGTCGTTCCCATCCGGCCACGCCGCGGCAGCGTTCGCCATGGCCGGCATCTGGGCCATGGGCGCGCAGGGCCGGCGGCTGTGGCGCGGCCTGCTGTTCGTGCTGGCGAGTCTCGTCGGGCTGTCGCGCATCATGGTCGGCGTGCACTGGCCGCTCGACGTCCTGTGGGGGATGCTGGGCGGCTGGCTGGGCGCGTGGTCCGGTTTCGCGCTGCAGGCGCGCTGGCACGGACCGTGGCCGACGGCGGGGCGGGCCGGCAAGCTGGCCGGCGCGGTCCTGATGGCCGTGGCGGCGAGCCTCGTGGTCAGCCGCCACATCGGGATCCCGGGAGTGCTCCCGGCGCAGCGCCTGCTCGCGGTCGTTTGCCTCGCGTTGGGCGCATGGGAGATCGGCTGTTTGTCGCGGGCGCCGCCGGCGCGTCCCATGCTGGTCAGGCTCGTGCAGCGGGTGCATGGGAGGCGGGGCGATGGCTGACGACGACAGGTGGCTGGTGCTGGGCTTCGCCGGGCAGGCCGTGTTCATGGGCCGGTTCGTCGTCCAGTGGCTGGCCAGCGAGCGCGACCGTCGCAGCGTGATCCCCGTGTCGTTCTGGTACCTGGGCATCGTGGGTGCGTTCGTGCTGCTCGCGTACGCGCTGCACCGGCGCGATCCCGTGTTCGTCGCGGGGCAGGGCCTCGGCGTCGCGATCTACCTGCGCAACCTGCAGCTGATCCGGCGCTCAGCGCGCGGCGAGCAGCGAGACCTTGGCGGCCAGCACGAGCAGCACCGCACCCACCGTCCGGTCGAGCCAGACGAGGCGCGCCCGCAGCCACGCGAGCACGGGGCGCGACGAGAACAGCAGCGCGACGAGGGCGAACCACAGCAGCGACTCGGCGACGAGCAGCGTCCACAGCAGGGCGACGTCGGCGGCGGCCAGGCCCGGTGTCAGGGCCTGGGACAGGACCGAGCCGAAGTACAGCATGGCCTTGGGATTGAGCAGGTTCGTGAGGAAGCCGCTGACGTAGGCCTTGTGGCCCGCCTTGACTCCTTGCGCGTCCGGCAGTTGGCCCCGCGAGCGCAGGCACTGGATGCCGAGCCAGGCGAGGTACAGCGCGCCGACGACGGCCAGGACGCGCGACAGGCCCGGCAGTGCGGCCAGCACGAGCGACATGCCGAGGACGGAGACGAGGACGTAGATCCCGATCGCCGTCGCGACGCCGGCCGCGGCCCACAGGCCCGCGCGGCGTCCGGACACGATGGCGGTGCGGGTCACGACGGCGAAATCGGGACCCGGTGAAATCAGGGCCAGCGCGTGGATGCCGAGGATGAGGAACAGGGTGTCGGGTGTCATGGTCTGGGCGCGGCGGGGACGGTGCCGGACATCGTAGCACCGTCCGCGTCAGCCTGCAGACCGTCGGATCACTCGCGGCCGAATGCGGGGTTCGGACGCGTGAGGTAGTACCACTCGTGGTTCGGCTGGGCGTTCACGTCCGGGAACAGGATGCGGCCCGCAAATTCCGCGACGACGGGCGTGCCGTCCGCGCGCACGCCGATCTGTTCGCCTTCCGCGACCGGGTCGAAGCTGGCCCACTGGCGCGTGAACTGGTCGCCGGCGTCGAGCTTGTCGTGCACGACGACCATCTGCAGCGCTTCCATCTCCTCGAAGGCGATGGGTGCCGGCTCGGGCGCGTCGACGATCTTCAGGAACGCGAGGGTGTTCATGATGGCCGTATAGGCGACGTCCGGCGCGCGCGGGTCGAGGTGCTGGCCGCATTCGAGCGTGAGCGCGTAGCCGCCCGTGCTGCGCATGTATTCCGTCGTGCCCATGCCGTAGCGCAGCACCGTCTGCAGTTCCTGCGCATTGCCGCGCGAGCGGCGCTGGACACCGCCGCCGTACGCGGCCATCCAGCCGGTGACGAAGCGGCGCACGCCCAGGCGCCGCGCCAGCGCGCGTTCGGCGCGCATGTGCGTAAAGGGTTCCAGCGGGCCATCGTTGTCGACGGGGCCGACCATCACGAACGGCTCGCCGTGCGCGGCGTTGAACGAGTGCAGGTCCAGCAGGACGTCGTGCTGCGCCAGCAGCGGGCACAGCCAGTTGGCGACGTGGTCTTCGAAGTCGTGCGGTTCCGCTTTCGGCGACAGGTCGCGGTTCAGGTTGCGGTCGCCCGAGCGCGTATCCTGCGCATAGGCCTTCGGGTTGACGATGGGGACGAAGGTCACGCTGCCGTTCACGATCGGGAGCGTACCGGCATCGATCTCCGCCATGATCCGCTGGATGGCCTGGGTGCCGCACTTTTCGTTGCCATGCGTGGCGCCCATGATGATGACTTTCGGGCCGGGGCCCTGGCCGGTGTAGTTGACGGATTTGAAGTGCAGCTGGCTGGCGGGGATCATGCGTCGTGTTCCAAAAGAATGAAGGCGAAGAATGCGGGCATTGTAGCGTGCCGGCCCGGCACATGGCATCATCCGTGGTTTTCACAGAAGAATGCCAGCATGGACGGCGTCAATACGGGGACTGCGTCCCGCATCCACGGCCTCGACACCCTGCGCGCGCTTGCAGTCGCGCTCGTCGTGCTGCATCACTACACGCTGTTTGTCAGCGACGCGCCCACGTTCGGCTGGGCCGGGACGGTGGGGTGGGCGGGCGTCGACCTGTTCTTTGCGCTGTCCGGCTACCTGATCGGTAACCAGATCTTCGCGGCGCTCGGTTCGTCGCGCGGGTTCGGCCTCGGCCGGTTTTATGTGCGGCGGCTTCTGCGCACGCTCCCCAACTTCTGGGTCGTGCTGGCGCTGTACGCGCTGTGGCCCGCATGGCGCGGCGATGCGGCCATGCTCCCGCTGTGGCAATACCTGACCTTCACGCAGAACATTTACCTGGAACCGGGCAGCGCGTTTTCGCACGCGTGGTCGCTGTGCATCGAGGAACAGTTCTATATGCTGCTGCCGGCTGCCGCCATCCTGGGCGCCGCGCTGGGGCAGGCCGGCGTGGCGCAACGGTGGGCGTGGGGCGCATTGCTGCTTGCCGTCGTAGGCGGGATGCTGGCCCGTGCGACGATCTGGCAGGACGGTCAGGATGCAACTAACCGACTCGGGTACTACTACCAGTACATCTATTACTCCAGCTGGTGCCGCGCCGACGAATTGCTGGCGGGCGTGGCGCTGGCACTTCTGAAGCACCGGGCGCCCGGCCTGTGGTGCCGCATACTCGCGCACGGCAACGCGTTGTTCGCGGCCGGCACGGCCGTCATCGGCGGCACCTTCGCGTGGTTCCTCGACGATCACTACGCGTTTGCGCAGACGGTGGTCGGCTATCCGCTGCTGGCGCTGGGCTTTTCTCTGCTGATCCTGGCCGCGCTGGCGCCGGATTCCTTGCTGCACCGCGTGCGCGTGCCGGGCGCGGCCAGCCTGGCGCTGTGGTCGTATGCGATCTACCTGACGCACAAGTCCGTCAGCATCCTCGTTGCGGCGCGCATGGTGCAGGCCGGTTACGAGGCGGAAGCGCCGATCACGATCGCCGCGTGCATGGCGGCGTCGCTGGCGGCCGGGTGGCTGTTGTACGCGCTCGTCGAGACGCCGTTCATGCGCCTGCGTGCCCGGTGGGACGCGGCGCTCAGCCCCGCACCCGCACCGGCGCTTCGATGACGTCGAAGGCGGCGGGCATGTCGGCCAGCCACGCTTGCAGGTGGGCGATGCGCATCGACGGGTCGTAGCCTTCGGTCGATGCCAGCGCCGCGCGCAGGCCGGGCAGGGCTTCCGGCGTGCGCGGGCTGTCGCAGGCGTCGATCAGCATCGCGACGAGGTCCGTCGGCGCGGTGCTGCCGCGGCGCAGGCGCGCGTGGATGATGGCCAGCAGCGCGCGCTGCATGCGCGGTGTCGGATGGGTGATGTGGGCGAACACCATCGGCGTGTTCGTGATGGCTTCGCAGATCGCCGTCTCCATCCGGTCCGCCGTCAGGTCGGACGCGATGTCGAAATAGGCGCGGTCCCAGCGCGTGTAGGGATAGCGGTGGCCGGGCGGGAAGGCGTCGACGCTTTCCAGGCCGAGGGCGCGGCTGGCGCGGGACAGCAGGGATGAAATGACGGGAAGCAGCGGCATCGTTAACGTACGGCGATCATCGGATGCCCGCTAGTGTAGACGAAGAATGGAGAACGCGCGGTAGACCGCCACCGAGTGACGGTCTGCCCGCGCGGGAAACTTACCTCATCAAGCTGCAGCAGCCGCGGTGCTGTCCGTGAACTTCCCGTTACGGAAATCCTCGACGGCCTGGAATACCTCGGCCTGTGTGTTCATCACGAACGGGCCGTATTGCGCGATCGGTTCGTTCAGCGGCCGGCCCGCGATCAGCAGCAGGCGCGACGCTTGTGTCGCCTTGATGCGCACGCCGTCGGCAGCCTTGGCGTTGTCGAGGATCGCCATGCGGGCCTGCGGCACGGCTTTGCCTTCGACGACGACCTCGCCCCGGAACACGTACAGGAACGCGTTGTGCCCGGCCGGCAGCGGCTGCTCGAACGTGGCGCCCGCGGGCAGTCCGATGTCCAGGTACAGCGGTTCCGTGACGTCACGCTGCACGGCGCCGGCGATCCCGTGGGTGCTGCCGGCGATGACTTGCACGATCGCACCCGAGTCCAGGGTGAAGCGCGGGACGGCCTCGGCCGGGATGTCGCGGTACCACGGTGCGCGCATCTTGTCCTTGGCGGCTAGGTTGAGCCACAGCTGGAAGCCTTCCATCAGGCCCTCGTTCTGCTCCGGCATTTCCGAGTGGATCACGCCGCGGCCGGCCGTCATCCACTGCACGCCGCCGTTCGTGATCGAGCCTTCATGGCCGGCGCTGTCGCGGTGGCGCATGTTCCCCGTCAGCATGTAGGTGACGGTCTCGAAGCCGCGGTGCGGGTGCTCGGGGAAGCCGGCGATGTAGTCGCCGGCCTTGTCGCTGCCGAACGCGTCCAGCATCAGGAACGGGTCGAGGCGGCGCTGCAGCGGTTGCGTCAGGACGCGGTTGATCTTGACGCCGGCGCCGTCCATCACGAACTGGCCGCCGACGAGGCGTTCGACGCCGCGGCTGGTGGCCACGGCCTGGGTGTGCACTTGCTGGGTCATGATCGTCTTCTCCTTGACGCAATGTGGATGGTTTATGCCAGTGCCGCGACGGCGGCGTCCGCTTCGGCCTGGCCTTTCGCGGCCGCTTCCGGACCCATCGCCAGGCCCGCCGAGTAGATGAACTGGTGGTCCGTCAGGCCCAGGAAGTTCAGCAGCATGCGGATGTGCGGGACTTGCGGATCGGCGTCGAGCGGATAGATGCCGCCGCGGGCCGTGGCCACGAACACCTTCTTGTTCTTCAGCAGGCCTTCCGGTCCGTTCTCCGTGTAGCGGAACGTCACGCCGGCGCGGGCGATGGCGTCGAACCACGCTTTCAGCTGGATCGGCATGCCGAAGTTGTACATCGGGGCACCGAGCACGATCACGTCCGCCGCCTGCGCTTCGGCGATCAGCGCGTCGTCCTGGGCCACGCGGGCAGCCTGCCCGGCAGTGCGCTGGTCGGCCGGCGTGAACAGGGCGCCCAGCGCCGCTTCGTCCAGCACCGGATGCGGGTTCGTGCCCAGGTCGCGCACGGTGACGGTCGCGCCCGGATTGGCGGCAGCCACTTTGGCGACGATCGCATTGGCCACGCGGGTCGATTCGGATTGGGTGCCGCGCAGGCTGGAATTGATTTGCAGGATGTTCATGGTGTGCTCCTTCGTTGTTGGTTCGCGTTTCGATGGAGACACTTTAACGGTTCCAAATATCGTGCGGTAGACGGTAGAATGGATAACATTATTCAACCTATGGAACAATCCCATCTATGGACGTCGAACCGAACGACCTGCTGCTGTTCGCGCGCATCGTCGAGGCCGGCAGCTTCAGCATGGCCGCGCAGCGCCTCGATTTGCCGAAGTCGACCGTGTCGCGCCGCATCGCGATGCTGGAGGCGAGCGTGGGCGAGCGCCTGCTACAGCGGACGACGCGCCGGCTCATGCTGACCGAATTCGGCGCTAGCCTGCTGGAACATGCGCGCAAGGTGGCGGAGGAAGTGGAGGCGGCCGGCGCACTGGCCCAGCACCGCCAGGCCGCGCCCAGCGGCAAGCTGCGCATCTCGATGCCGCAGGATTTCGCCAACGTCGTCATGGCCGACATGATTCCGCAGTTCATGGACCGCTATCCGGCCGTGTCGCTGGAAATGGATTTGTCGCCGCGCCGGGTGGACCTCGTCGCGGAAAACTTCGACATCGCGATCCGCATGGGCGACCTGCCCGAGGATTCCACGCTGGCCGCGCGCCGCGTCGCCATCCAGCACTTCGGCCTGTACGCGGCGCCATCCTACCTCGCGCGCCGGGGCCTGCCAGAGCATCCGGACGATTTACTGCAGCACGATCTGCTGTGCATCCTCAGCCGCTCGGGCGGGGCCGTACCGTGGATTCTGCAACGAGGCAAAGTGCGGTGGGAAAAGGCGTTGACGGCGCGCCTGACGGCGAATTCGCCGCAATTGCTGGCGAAGATCGCGTGCAGCGGGGCCGGCATCGCGGCGAGCACGGATTTCATCGTGGCCAAGCACGTCAGGAAGGGAGAACTGGTGCGCGTGCTGCCGGACTGGGATCTGCCGGGTTCGACGGGATGGGCCGTGTTTCCCGGCCGGCGCCTGATGCCCGCGAAGACGCGGGCGTTCCTCGACATGCTGGACGAGGTGTTCTGCAAGGACCGCAACAAGGCCGAATGAGCGTCAGGCCGGTGTGCGCGCCACCGAGGCCCCGCGGCGCAGCCCGGCCAGCACGACGATGCCGAACACGATCTCGATGGCACCGCCGGTGAACGCGCCCATCACCGGCGGCGCATGCAGCGTGGCCAGTCCGTAGCCCGCCAGCGCCAGCACGGCGCCGCACACCCAGAACAGCCTGGTGCCGAACATCGTCGCAAAGGTGAGGTAGCGTCCGCCGATGACGAACAGCATCGCCGGGAAGAACAGCTCGATGCGCCACAGGGAAATGCCGTAGGCGAGGGCGAGCATCAGGATCATCCAGATGGTGCTGGCGAACGCGAGGATGCCGAGCGGATTGCCGGCGGCGTGCCTGGCGGGGCGCCCGAGCAGGCGGGTCAGCAGGGTCGATATCGGATGGATCAGTACACCGCCGGCGTACAGGGCCCAGACGGCGTCCCGCGGCGACTTCCACAGGCAAACGAGGCCGGCGATGGTCCAGACGGTGCCCGACACGAACAAGCCGGGCGCGCCGCCCAGGTAGGCCGTGCGCATGTCCTGCTGGGCGGCGGCGACGGTGAGGGTGTCCTGCATGGTTGCCTCCTTGAAATAAGGCATCCATGCTGCCACGAAAAACTTGTCAGTACAATCAGACGGGCCGGTTACCCATCATTTCTCCCAGGCGCACGAAGCGTTCCGGCGCCCAGTCCGGGTTGAAGCGGATCGTGTCCGGACGGAACAGCATGACGATCGTCGAGCCGAGCAGGAAGCGGCCCATCTCGTCGCCCTTTTTCAGGACGATGTCGCGGTCCGCGTACGTCCATTCCGTCACCTTCTCCATGCGGGGCGGATTCACGACCCCGTGCCACACGGTGGCCATGCTGCCGACGATCGTGGCGCCCACGAGCACCAGCACGAACGGGCCGTGCTCCGGCGATTCGAACACGCACACGACCCGCTCGTTGCGGGCAAACAGGTTCGGCACGCCGCGCGCCGTCGTCGGATTCACGGAGAACAGGGCGCCCGGCACATAGATCATGCGGGTCAGCTTGCCGTCGCACGGCATGTGCAGGCGGTGGTAGTCCTTCGGCGACAGGTACAGGTTGGCGAAGCAGCCGTGCTGGAACTGTTTCGCGAGGGTCGCGTCGCCGCCGACCAGTTCCGTCGTCGTGAAACGGTGGCCCTTGGCTTGCAGGATGTGGTGATCGTCGATCGCGCCGAACTGGCTGATGGCGCCGTCGACCGGGCAGACGAAATCGGCATCGGCCAGCGGACGCACGCCGGCCTTCAGCGGCCGGGTGAAGAAGTCGTTGAAGCTTTTATAGCTCGTGATGTCCGGATTCTCGGCTTCGAGCATGTTCACGCCGTACTTCGCGACGAACCAGCGGATCAGCCGCGTCGTGACCGTGCCACCCTTGGCACCGGCCACGCGGCCGGCAAACGTCGTGAGGCGCCGCTTCGGCAGCAGGTACTGGGGCAGGACTTTCAGGCGATCGGACACGGGAAACCTCGAAATAAAGACGCGCCATTATAGCGGCACGGGCGTTCGCTCAGGCAAAACTGCGGGATGGCCGACGGTCATGCATATCAAAAATATTTACGCAACGGCAATAACAATTCATCGATCTGGGAGACAATGGCGGCCGCTCTATTTTTGCCATTCTGACATGCATATCGCGAAAATGCCATTCCGCCTCACCCCGCTCGCCGCCGCCATCGCCGCCATCGCCGCCATCGCCTCCAGCGCTGCCCACGCTCAACAGGCGCCGGCACCGATCGCCAAGGACGACAAGGTCCAGCAGGTCGAAGTGAAGGGCGCGGCCGACGCCTACGATCCGCGCCGCGATGACACCGCCAGCAAGATCGTCGTCAACCACGACGAGATCGTCAAGTATGGCGACACGAGCGTGCTCGACGTGCTGAAGCGCGTGCCGGGCGTGACCGTGAGCGGGACGGGCGGAGGCCGGGGCGGCGAGATCCGCATGCGCGGACTCGGCGCCGGCTACACGCAGGTGCTGCTCAACGGCGAGCGCGCGCCGGCCGGCTTTTCCATCGATTCGCTGGCGCCGGACGTCATCGAACGCATCGAAGTGCTGCGCGCGGCCAGCGCCGAATTTTCCACGCAGTCGATTGCGGGCACGATCAACATCGTCCTCAAGAAGACGATCAGGACGGCCCAGCGCGAACTGAAGGCAGGCTATGGCCACGGCCACGATGTGGCGAACCCGTCGCTCAACCTGCAACTGTCGGACCGTGTCGGCAAGCTGTCGTATTCGCTGTCGGCGAACCTGTCCCGCTCGCATTTCTGGCGCGACCCGGCGACCGTCGAGCGGCATCTCGACACGGCCGGCCGCCTCGACGGCCTGCGCCTGGGCGACCAGTCCGACGCCGCGCAGTTCACGGCCTTCAACCTGGGCCCGCGCCTGAACTGGAGCTTCGACAACGGCGATACGCTGACGTCGCAGACGTTCTTCAACATCAACCGGTTCCAGAACGCGTCCGAGGGACGACTCGCCACGCAGCTCGGCCCGCCGCCCGCGTACCCGGCCCTGGACCAGACGATGAGCAACGACAACCGCTTCTTCCGCGAAGAACTGAACTGGGTCCATAAATTCGCGGGCGGCGGCAAGCTGGACGCCAAGCTCAGCGGCCTGTACGGCGCCCTCGCCAACGCGACGTACCGCACCGGCAGCGGCAACCCGGCGTCGCCGGCGCTGCACGAGGTGATCTTCTCGGCTGGCACGGATCGGGGCATCAGCTCGATGGGGAAATACACGAGCGGCAGCTGGGACGGCCACGCGCTCGCCTTCGGCTGGGACGGCGGCTATGCGACGCGCGACGACGCCCGCCGCGACCGCGACTACTTCCGGCCCGACGTCGCGCTGCCGGGCGGCGACGAAATCTACGATGCCCACGTCGCGCGGCTGGCCGTCTACACGCAGGACGAGTGGAACGTGACGCCGCGCTGGTCCGTGTACCTGGGCGCGCGCTGGGAAGGCATCCAGACGCGAACGGAAGGCAACACGTTCGCGACGGCGCACTCGCGCTCGACCGTGTGGAGCCCGCTGATGCAGACCCTGTACAAGCTGCCCGACACGAAAGGTGATCACTCGCAGAGTGATCAGGTCCGCCTGGCCGTCACGCGCACGTACAAGGCGCCGGGCGTGCAGAGCCTCATCCCGCACCGCTTCACGTCCGTCAACAATAGCCAGACGGAGCCGGACTTCATCGGCAACCCGAACCTGAAGCCCGAGCTGGCGCTGGGCATCGACGCGTCGTACGAACATTACTGGGCCGAGGGCGCGTTGCTGTCGGCGAGCGTATCGAGCCGGCGCATCGATGACTACACGCGCAACCAGGTGCTGTTCGACGGCACGCGCTGGGTGTCGACGCCGTCCAACGCGGGCCAGGCGCGCACCCACGGCCTGGAACTGGAAGCGAAATTCCCGCTGAAGGCCGTGATCGACACGAAGGAGGCGCTGGACCTGCGCGCGAGCCTGTCGCGCAACTGGTCGACGGTAGATTCCGTGCCGGGCCCGAACAACCGGCTGGATGCGCAGACGCCGTTCTCCGCCACCCTCGGCGCGGACTACAAGCGCGGACCGCTGACGGTGGGCGGCTCTTACGTGTTCAAGAACGGCGGGCAAGTGCGGGTGTCGGCGAACCAGATCAGCTACCAGTCCGTGCGCCGCGACCTCGACCTGTACGCGTTGTGGAAATTCGACCCCAAGCTGCAACTGCGCGTCGCCACGGCGAACCTGCTCGCACAGGACGCCATCAGCGAAAGCAGCTACATCCTGGCCGGCAACGGCACGCAATCGACGCGCACGATCACCCCGTTGTACCGCAGCGTGCGCGCGACGCTCGAAATGAAATTCTGAAAATCTGAACATGGCGGGTCGGACGTGCAAGTTCGACCCGTCATGCATGGTAACGTTGACGCAAAATCCATCTGGCACGCTATGGCAGGCCGTGGAAAACCGGTCTGCCGATCCGAAGACCAGCTCGAACTGGGGATTGATCAAGGCCGATTTTGCCAAGCTGGAGCGGCCGGAATACGAGCTCACGAAGAAATACTGGGCGTTTGCCAATTACACGCGATTCATCCGGCCGGGATACCGGTTCCTGAAAACCGATTACCCGGATGCGGTCGTGGCGGAAAATCCGGAGACGAACGAAGTCGTCATCGTGGCGGTCAATCCGGGCATCGTAGCGCGGATGCTGGATATCCGGCTGCCGGATGCAAAGCGCGGCACACTGGCGTGCAAAACGTTTACCACCGAGGCACACGATAACCTCGCGGCGTCCGAACCTGCACCGTGCGGCGGCACGCTGGACGTGCATGCGGGACCCATGTCCGTGGTGACCGTCGTCGCGACGCCGCAAGTCAGGCCAGCCGCATCGCCACCGCGCCGCACGCGATCAGAGTGACGGCGGCGAGGCGCACGGGGCCGATGCGTTCGCGCAGGACGAAGGCGGCGATCGCGGTCGCGAACAGGATCGACGTTTCTCGCAGCGCCGCGACCGCCGCGACCGGCGCGCGCGTCATCGCCCACAGCGCGATGCCATACGATCCCGCCGACGCGAGGCCGCCCAGCGGCGCCACCAGCGGGTTCGCGCGCGCGAACGCGGCAAGCGCGCGCACACGGCCGCGGGCCGTCCAGGCGCACACGCACGCGCCCGTCAGCAGGAAGATCCACAGCGTATACGCGGCCGGCGCGCCGGAGCGCCGTACGCCCTGGCCGTCGATCAGTGTATAGGTCGCGATCACGCCCGCCGTCAGCAGCGCGAACACGGTCTTGCGGCGCGCGCCGGCCGCGGGCGCCGCAAGCCATTGCCCCAGCACGCCGCCGCAGATCAGGAGCATCGCGATCCATTGGCCGCTACTGAGCCGGTCGCCCGTCAGCGGTCCGTTGACCAGCGCGACGAGCAGCGGCGCGCAGTCGCGCATCAGGGGATAGGCGTGGCTGACCTGGCCGTCGCGGTAAGTCTCGATGAGCAGCAGGTAGTAGACGGTCTGGACGACGCTGGACGCCGCGATGAACGGCCAGCTGGCCCGCGCGGGCGCGGTCAACCAGGGCAACAGAACAAGCGCGACGCCGGCCGATCCCGCGACCACGAGCACCGCCGCGAGCAGCGGTTCGCCGCGCCGCTTGAGCAGCGCATTCCAGCTCGCGTGCAGCAGGGCCGCACCGAGTACGGCCAGCAGGACGGACGGCGTCACGCCTGCTCGGCGGCCGGTGCCGTCTCCGGAATGCCGTGGCTGCGGAAGTAGCGGTGCGCGACGAGCAGCGCCGTGGCCTGCATCGCGGCGCTCACGAAGAACGGCCCGCCCACGCGCCAGTCCTGCGGCGGCAGGTGGCTTGCGGCGCCGAGCAGCGCCGTGCCGACGAGGGGCATGATGACGAGGCCGATGCTGCTGACCGATTGCAGGGAGCCCATCAGCTCACCCTGTTCGCGGCTCGACGACGATTTCGACAGGATGCCCTGCAGCGCCGGCCCCGCCGCGAACGACAGCAGGTTGCAGAAGATGAACACGTACATCATCCAGCCTTGCGTCGCGATCGCGTACAGGAAGAAGGTGACGGCGCCGGACGCGAGGCCGATCAGCGACAGCCGCACTTCGCCGAAGCGCCGGATCAGCGGCGCGAGCAGCCCGGCCTGGACGACGATCGAGCACACGCCCACGCAGAACAGGGCGATGCCGTTGTCGCGCGGCGTCCAGTCGAAACGGAACGTCGTGAACAGGACCCACGTCGTCTGCAGCATCATCTGCGCGAAGGCGACGAGCGTGTAGACGACGATCAGGCCGCGGATATCGGTGCGGCCCGCGAGGCGCAGGAGGGAGCCGAACGGGTTGATGCGCGACCACTGGAACGGCGAGCGGCGCTCGCGCGGCAGCGATTCCGGCACCGCAAAGTAGCCGTAGACGAAATTCGCGGCGGACAGCGCGGCCGCCACGTAGAACGGCAGGTGCAGCCCCATGTTGCCCAGCAGGCCGCCGAGGATCGGTCCGCAGATGAAGCCGAACCCGAACGCGGCGCCGATCTTGCCGAAGCTTTTCGCGCGGTTTTCCGGCGTCGATACGTCGGATGCGTACGCCGACGCGACGGACATGCTGGCCGACGACGCCCCGCCGATCACGCGCCCGATGAACAGGCAGGCGAGGTTCGGCGCCCAGGCCGTGGCGAGGAAGTTGATGCACATGCCGCCCATCGAATACAGCAGCACGGGACGGCGGCCGATGCGGTCGGAGAGCGCGCCCACCATCGGCATGAACAGGAATTGCATGAGGCCGAACGTGGCGCCCAGCACGCCGTACCACAGCGCCTGCTGTGCTCGGTCGGCGACGAATTCGCCCACGAGGCTCGGCAGCACGGGCACGATGAGGCCGATGCCGAGCATGTCGACGAACACGCAGATCAGAACGAAATTCAGGTTCGCGCTTTTGGCCATGGGCGTTCCGTGTCGATGCGGGAAACGCCTATGGTAGCACCGATTGCCGGGCAGACAACAGGTTGCCTGCCGGTCAAGCCTCCACGTGCGGGATGCCAGTCCATTCGGCCGCAAACGCGGTGCGGAACGCCGTCAACGTGGCCAGCCGGGCGTCCGCCAGCTTGCGGCCCGCGTCCGTCTGCATCATGCCCGGCAGGCGCGCCAGCTTCGCTTCGATGTGGTCGAGCGAATACGATTTGTCGTCGAGGTGGCGGTCCAGCGCGAGCGGATCGCTGCCGTGGGCGAGGGCGCTGCCCATGCGGCCGGCGATGTAGAACATGCGTGCGAGACCGATGGCGCCGAGGCCGTCCAGGCGGTCGGCGTCCTGCACGATGCGCGCTTCCAGCGTCGTCGCGGGGACGCCGGCGGAAAAGCTGTGTGCCTCGATCGCGTGGGCGACGCCTGCCAGCTTGTCCGCCGGGAAGCCCATGGCGGTCAGGCGTTCCCTGGCCAGCTCGGCCGACAGGCGCGACGCGCTCGAGCGGCGCGGATCGTCCTTCGGCACGTTGACGAGGTCGTGCAGGTAGCACGCGGCCAGCACGACGAGCGGATCTGCCAGGTGGTAGTGCGCCAGCAGCGCCTGCGCGTTGCGCCAGACGCGTTCGAAGTGGTTCAGGTCATGGGCGCCGTCGGGGCCCTGGTCGGCGACCGCCTGTGCGGCCAGTTGGGCGAGGCGGGGACGCCAGCTTTCGAGTTCAGGATGAAATTGTTGCATCGGTATCCAAGGAAAAAAGGGCACGCTGCGACAGCGCATCGGCCCCGGAATTCTTGTGGCGCGGCACCCAGCGCAAGCGGACGTCGGACAGACTTGCCAGCAGTGCCGACGCACGGGCCCGGTAGCCGGCCAGCGCGGGCGCGGCGTACAGGTCGGGGCCGGTCACGTCGTCGATCACGACCCGGCTGTCGCCATGGATGGTCAGCGCGTGCGCACCGTGGGCGACGGCCAATTCCAGCAGGGCGATCAGCGCGCGGTATTCCGCTTCGCTGCTGTTGCCGTGGCCGGCAGGCTGGGCGAGTTCGATGACCCTGCCGTCCGGGCCTTCGAGCCGCACGCCGATACCGCAGCGGCCCGGGTTCGGCTTCGCGGAGCCGTCGAACCAGGCGCGCCATGCGGTCGGTTGCGCATCGTGCCGGGAGATTGCTGCGGCTTTGGCAGTGGCGCGGGCCGCGTCGCGTGCCGCCTGCGCCGCCAGCATGCCGGTGCGCAGCTCGACGAGGACGGCAAGGCCGGCGGCACCGGCCGCCAGTTCCAGCGTGCGGCGCAGGGCCTGCTCGGCGGATAACCCTTCGGCCTGCGCCAGGCGGCGGCTGGCCGCACGCTCGGCCTTGTAGGCGATGCGGTCCAGGTCGGGAAAATCGTGCATGCCGACAGGATACCCGCTTTTCACAAATGTTGTAGCTGCACAGAAAAACAGCGCCTAAGGTGAATTGCACCTCGGCGCTGTCTTGTCGGCCTATCAACGGCGGTACGGATTGTCCGGCCGGCGGTCCCAGCGGTTCGGGACCCCATCGCCGTCGCGGTCGCGGTCGTACCGGTTCGGGACGCCGTCGCGGTCTTCGTCCCAGCGGCGGCCGTGGCGCTCGTAGCGGTCGGGGATGCCGTCGCGGTCGCGATCCCGGTAGTAGGGACGGTCATCGTAATAATAGTTTCGCTCGTACCCGCGGTCGTAGCGGCGCTCGAAGCGGTCGGGCACGCCGTCGCGGTCGCGGTCGGGGCCGTACGGCGTCCAGGCGGCGGGCTGCATGTACCAGCCGCCATTGCCCTGGTACCAGGCCGGTGCGCGGTAGGCATAGCCCGGGCGCTCGACGACCCAGTAGCCCGGTGTCCACGTATGGCGGTGGCCGGTCCATTCCCAGTAGCCCGGCGCCCACACATAGCCGTGGCGCGGCGCGGGGACGCGTTCATACAGCGGGGCCGGCGGGGCGGTACCGATATACAGGCTGACATCGCTGTAAGCCATGGAAGGAAGCGGGGCGGCGGCGGCGCCGATGGCGATCAGGGCGGCAAGTGTGAGGCGTTTCATGTTGGTCTCCAATCCGGACTTCGGATGTGACCAATATAGCGCGCCCGGCGGGACGATTCAGCAGTTGAAGCAGACTCTTACATCTGAAACAGATTGTGTGCGCGGACGGCGGCGGGGGCCGTCCGCGCGCCCGACATCATGCGCGGCTCCGCACACGTTCCAGCGCCAGCATCTGCTGTTTCTCGACCGGGGTCAGGCGCCTGGCGGTGACGTGCACGACGGGGATGCCGGCGGTCGTGGCGACGACCGGTGCCGTGGCCTGTGCGGGCTTGACGCTGTCGAGTGCGACGCTGCCGGCGGCGGCCAGGCTCAGTGCGACGATGAAGGCGGCTTCCATGTGCTTGATGACGTTCATGATGCTCTCCTCGGGGTTGATTGGTGAAACGTTTGTCGATGTGTGTACTGTAGCCACAAGGCTTCCCGGTCTCCACCTGCGTGCGACGAACCGCACGAAACGCGGGATGAAGCGCAGATAAGTCAGACAGATAAGCCGGACCGGCTTTCATCCGCCCCCCGCTAGGCGCACGCGAACACAACGAGGGAGAACCCAGCGATGATCGGAACGCTCGTCGGGGCCGTCGCGGCCAACCGGACACGCCTGCGGCGCGCGCGCAACCTGCGCGCCGCCGGGCGCACGCCTGCGCCCGCACGGCCGCGTGCACGCGGGCCCGCGCCGCTGCGCTGGCTGACGGCGGGCTGCGTGCTGCTGGCGGCGGCGGGCGCCGCGCTGATCGTCGTGCACGCGCGCTGGCTGGCCGCGGCCGGAGAGACGCCGCCGGGCGACGGCGCGTCCCGCCTGACGGCCGTGCTGCCCGGCGTCGCGTTCACGGTGCCCGACACGCCGGGCGTGGCGGTGCGCACGCATGGCACTGCAACGCTGCTCATCCTGTCCGGCATGCGCGCGGGGCCCGTGCAGCGCGTCGACCTGTGCGACCAGCTCGCCGACCGCACGCGTCCCGGCCGCCTGCTGCCGCTGCGCATCGGCTGGACGTTCGCCGACGTAGCCGGCCTCGCCGCGCCGCGCAACGTGCTGCTGGCCGAGGGCGCCATGCCGCGCGTGCGTGTCGACGGCCGCGCCGGCGCGCCGCTGGATGTGCGCTGGGACGGGCAGGCGCGGTGGGCCGGCGCGACCGCCCAGGTTGCGCCAGGCGGCGACGGCTGGCTGACGTGGCCGGACGGTGCGCTGCGGCTGCGCCACCGGACGAGCAGTGCGTGTCCGGCGGCCGGCGAACTGCTCGTGAAGCTCTACCGTCCGGCGTCCACGCCGCGTGCGCTCGTCGTCGCGTTGCCGGCGCAGGGCAGCCCGGTCGAGACGACGCTGGCGCCGGGCGATTACCGCGTGCCGTCGTCTCCCGCCGCCACGCTCGAAGACGAGCAGCTGTTCGCCCAGCTGCAGGCCCGCGGCCTCGCGCGCCTCGGCGCGAACGGCCTGGCCGAGCTGGCCCCGCCGGACCTCGCCGCGTGGCGCGCTACCGGGAAAACGCCGTGGGATGGCGCGCACCTCGACGGCGACGCGCTGCGCCTGCTGGAACGGTTGTACCGCCGCGCCGACGGCGATTTCGTACGCGAACAGGTCCGTATCTTCAATGCCGAGCGGAGACTCCTGGCGTGGCGCCTGCCGGCCGGCGCGACGGTAACATGGCGCGCCGAAGTCGTGCAGGGGGCGTCCACCGTTCCGGTGCCGCTGGCCGACGACATGCCGCCGGCCACCGCGCGCCTGTTCGCCCGGCTGCCGCAGGGCTGGGCGCCGTGGCAGCGCGTCGGCGCGTGGCCGGCCGACGGTGCCGGCGCACGCCTGCGCCTGACCGTACCCGCTGGTGTGGGCTCTATCCGGCTGATGCTCGCCGGCCGCCTGCGCCACGTGACGGGCGCCCGCTTGCTCGGGGACCCGCAGTCCGCCTGCGACGGCCGCGCGTGTGCCACGTCGGACGAGGTGCAGGTGCTCGACCTGCAGCCTACTGGCCGCGACATCGTCATCGACGCGGCACCGCTGGCGCAGGACGCACTTGCCACGCCGGGCGACGCGCACTACCGCCACCTGGTTGTGCGCGACGGCCGGCTCGCCTGGCAGGCGCTGGGCCCGGCCACGGTGCGGCCGTCCGCGCCGCTGGCGGACGTGGTGCTCGCGGACCGCAACGGCATCCCGCTGTGGCGCGACGGCGCCCCGACGGAGGCGGCGCGCGCGGCCGGCCTCGCCACCATGCTGGGCGTGCGCGCGGGGCAGGCGGGCAGTGTCGCCACGCTGCTGGGCCGGGTGCCGGGCGAACGCCACACGGCCCGCCTGACCCTGGACCTGCGCCTGCAGACGGCCGCGCAGGCGGCGCTCGACTGCATCGCGCTGCGGCGCGGGCACTGGGACGGCCGGACATGCACTGCCGCCGGGCCGGTGCCCGCGGGCCGCCAGGCGGGCGTCGTCCTGCTCGACACGGAGACGGGCGCGATCCTCGCGGCGGCCGGCGCAGGCATGCCGGCCGTGACGACCGACAACTGGCGCGAGGCGCGCGACTTCGACCGCGTCGACCCGGCCGCGAGCCCGCTGCGCCTGCCCGCGCTGCAGCACGACGGCGGCGCCGAACGGGCGCCCGGGTCGACGTTCAAGATCGTCAGCGCCATCGGCCTGGAGCTGGCCGCCCGGTCCGACCGCCAGCTGGATGCCTTGCTGGACGGCCAGTCGCTGGCCGGCATCAATGCCGTCGCCCACGAGCGGGGCTTTGCGTTCCGCACCGATGCGTCGGCTTACCCCGTCGACGGCCGCGCGCGCATCACGAATTTCCGCGACCAGGGCCTGGACCGGCGCGCCCAGGACGGCCGCCTGGGCCTCGCGCAGGCGCTGACGTACAGCCTGAACACGTGGTTCGCGTGGACGGGAGAACTGTCCGACCGGAGCCTGCTCGGCCGGCCCGACGGCGGCGTGCCCGACCTGCAGCCGCTGGAGCCCGGTGCGCTGGACCCGGTCCGTCCCATCGTCGCGATGGCGCGCCGGCTCGGCTTCGGCCAGCCGCTGCGGCTGGACGGCGGCCTGTTGCCGGCGGATGCCGCCTGGTCGCAGTGGGACGCGTTGCAGGCGACGCCGGCCGCCATCGACCCCGTCCATACACGCCACGAGCTGCGCCAGATGGCGATCGGCCTGCGCATGCAGGCGACGCCGCTGCAGATGGCGCTCGTGGCCGGCGCCGTCGGCCAGGGCAGGGCGGTCGTGCCGTACCTGCTGGGGGAGCTCGACGGCCGGCCGGCCACGCCGTCGAACGGGCCGGCGCTGGTCGTGCGCCTGGACCGCGTGCGCGCGGGCATGAAGGGTGTCGTCGACGTCGGCACGGCATCCGGCGCCTTCCGCGCGCCGGGATTGGCCGGCATCCGGCGTGGCCTGTCCGGCAAGACGGGGACGGCGCCGGTGGGCGACGGATCGCTGGCGACCGTCTGGTTCACGGGCTGGCTGGAGCCGCACAGCGTACCCGGCCAGGATCACCGGCTGGCCGTCGCCGTCTTCGTCAGCCGGTCGGAAGCGACGGGGGGTGAACATGCGGCGCCCGTGGCGGCGGCCGTCCTGGGCGCGCTCGCCCGCAACGAGTCGAAATAGGGGGTAAATCCCGCTCAGCTGCGCGCCTCAGCGATGTGTTTCTATGGCATGATCTGTTACGGTCAAGTCATTGTAGGCCGAACCATCGAAGAGGATTTATGCGTTTGCCGGGAACCCGGTACCAGGAACCGGGCTGGGAAGAAGTGCGCAAGTTGCTGGGACAGTGCTCGCTCGCCGCGCTGCGCGGTGTCGATGCCGCACATCCTGACCTCGACAGCTACGTGGAACGCATGACGGACCAGCTCACGGCACAGCGCCACAGTCCGCGCGCCCGGGCGGACGGCAACGGCTACGGGGACACCGTCTACGAGCTGGCCGTGACGCTCGTCGCCGAGCTGCGCGCCCGTCCGGCCGACTGGGGCGCCCTGTGCACCGCACTGGCGGAAGGCCCGGCCAGCGACGCGCTGCTGCGCAAGAAGGTGAACGACATGTACGCCGTGCTGCGCGACCGCGTCGATGCCGACAACTACCAGGCCGCCTGCGGCCGCCCGTGCAGCCCGAACCGTATGTACGCCTACCGCATGCTGGACACCGCATACCACGACGTCGCGCGCCTGTTCGCCAACTGGCGCGCGCACCGGGATCAAGTCGGCGCGATTCTCGGCCGCGACATCGCCGACGGCGCCGACCCCATCGAAGTGCGCCAGCTGCGCACGATCCGCGATTGCCGCGCCGAGTGGATCCTGCGCTGGAGCGCGTCGCTGGAAGGATTCGGCGGCGGCCCCGGCCCGCTGCACACGCGCTCCAAGCGCTTCGCCAGCCTGAAAACGGGCCCGGAGCGCATCGCCGCCATGTTGCACGAGATCGGCGATTACGAACAACTGTCGTCCAACCGCGACGAGGATTGGCTGCAGGACCTGGACGACGCGTCCGTCTGGGTGGAGGATTACTGGCGCGTGCTGCAGGAATCGGAGACTGCGGCGACGCCGGGCCCGGACCGCCTCCTGGAAGCGCAGCAGGATGAGGTCGACGCGGCGCCATTGGAACCCGACCCGGTGCCGGACGACGCGGATCCCCGTCTGGCGACGCTGGCGCTGAGCGTTTCACTGCCCCCCGGCTATGTTGCGCAAGCGGCGCCGGACGGCCTGCTGGCGGCGGAAGGGCTGCCGGTGGGTCTGGCCGTGTATGCGAAGCTGCTGGGCCCCGACGACGACAGCTATCCCGATGCCTGGCGCGACCCGGCCACCGGCGCACTGCCGACGATGCAGCAGCTGGCGGCGCTGGCCGAGGTGTCGCTGCCGACGTTGCGCAAGCGGCGCGACGCCGCGATCGCCCGGATGGAAGCCGCCTTTGACATGAAGCGAGGACGCGATGCATAGCAACGAGAACACCGCCCGCCGGCTGCAGGAAGCCCTGCTGCTGGCCCGTCGGAAGGACGGCGACCGCTTGATGCTGGACGATGCCACGCTGGCCGCGGCGCTGGACGGCAGCCGGCCGCTGACGTCCGGCGAACGGGCCGCGCTGCAGGGGTCGCCCTTGACCGCGCGCCGGTTGCGCCACCTCGCGCTGGCACGGCGGGCCGCCGTCTCGACGGCCTGGCGCGGCAGCCGCGGCGCGCTGCGGGCCGCGAGCAGCGGCACGCCGGCCGCAATCGTCACCGACGACGGCTGGTGGACCCTGCACTTCGTCGCCGCGGGCGGCGGCTGGCGCACGGTCCTGCAACTGGCGCCGCGGGCCCCGTTCGCGGAAGCGCTGCTCGTCGCACACGCGCCCCTCCGGGTCGTGGACGGCACGGGCGGCGTGATGCTCGCCGGCCAGCTCGATGCGGACGGCGAATGCGAAGCCGATTGGCCGTTCGCCGCTGCACCTTCGGACCACCTGCAGGCGCACGGCGCCCGTTTCACCGTCGAACCGCTGGAGGCGGACACACCATGATCCCATTCTTCAAGCGCGCCGCGCCCGTCCACGACGCCTGCACCCTCGGCCGCACGGCCGTCGCGCTGCCGCTGTCGCCGGGCTGCGGTGCGCCGCCGGGCTGCCCCGTCGTCATCGTCGACGCGGACGGCCGCCCGCGCCGCGCCACGACCCCGGCCGGCAAGAAGGTCGAGCTGCGTCCCGGCGAACTCGCGTGGGCATTCCACCCCGGCCCCTACACGATAGCCATGGTCCCGTACGCGCAGGCGCCCGAGATCGGCCTGCGCACCACGTTCGCCATCGATCCGCAGGACCCGGCCGCCGCGGGCAAGCGTTTCGATTTGTACCTGGCCGCCGAAGCGGACGGCCGCGTCGACCTGGCCATGCTGGGCGTGAAAGTGGAAAGCGCCGTGCGCAGCGCGCTGGAGCAGGGCGCGCTGGACCTGCCGCCGTGCGCGGACATCGACGAGTGGAACGCGTTCCGCCAGGGCCTGAACCGGTTGCTGTACCTGCGCTTCGGCCTGACCGTGGACGATTGCGTGCCGGTCGAACTGGACGGTATCGACTATGCGGGCCAACTGGCCGCGCGTGCAGTTCCTGTGGCATCCGCACCCGTGCCGGACAAGGTCGTGCCGGACCTGGCCGACGCAAAAGCGCTGCGCCGCCTGTTCCTCGAACTGCCTTGCCTGATGTGCGGCCTGCGTTTCGGCGCGCTGCCGAACGGCCAGGACCAGTTCCGCCAGCAGCAGGCCTTGCTGCAGCGGCTGGACCGCCTGTCCGTCGAGATCACATCGATGCCGGCCCTCGTGCTGGCCGCGCCGGGGCAGCCGCTCGCGCTGGACGAGCAGTTGCGCCGCATGCGCCACAGCCGCCGCGCCACGGTCGCGCTGGACGAGGCGTGGGCGCTGCTGGCCCGCCTCGAAGGCGCGCAAGGCGAGCGTCTCGCTGCGCTGTACGACGAGGCCGAACGCATCGTCGCCAACCTCGAAGCGGATTGCGCCGGCCGGCGCGCGGCGAAACACGTCGCGGAGGCCGCATGAACAGTCCTGCACAAGCCGTGTGCCGCACGCGCCTGCCCGACGGCACGCTGTTGACCGTGACGGCCTCCCGGCGCGAACGCGCGGGCCGCGCGGACGTCAAGTGCACGGTGCCCGGCGACGCGCAACTGGCGGAACGCCTGCAGCAGGTGGTGCGCCTCGCGCGCCACACGGAAGCGAAGATCGACAGCCGCGACCAGGTCGTGCTCAGCGTCGACCGCACGCCTGCCGGTCGCGATTGCGAACTGGCGTTCGTGCTGGCCGACCGCCTCGTGCGCGGCGTGTGGCACGGACGGGGAGATATCGTCGCCAACGGCTGGTCGGATGCGTGGCAACTGGGCCGCGTGGATGGCCACGACGTGGCGGATGCGTCGCCGGACACGCTGCTGGGCGGCCCGGACGGCCTGGCGCACCTGGGCCAGCTGGATGGCCATCCGGATCCCAGCGCGCGCGTGTCCAGCGCCCGCGCCTGGTTCCCGCTGCACAGCGGCGGCGACGGCGACGGTCTGGGCTGGGTCGAGGTGAGCGTCCATCCGCTTGAGGGCGAACGCCTCGACGAGGAACAGACGATCGCCGTGCCGGGCACGGACGCGGCGCGCCAGCTGGCGGTGCGCCAGGCGCTGGCCGGTGCGCGTCATTTCGATGGCCGCGGCCTCGGCCGCTGGCGCACGACGGTGCGGTTCGGCGATGCCGCGTTCGCGGGCCGCTCGTACGAACTGGCGCTCGTGCTGGCCGACCGCATCGCGCGCGGCCGCGAATTCATCCCGCGCGCCCGGCTGCTGGCGACGGGGTGTTCGGATGCGTGGCATGCGGGCCGCGTGGACGGCGTGGACGGCCTCGCGCCGAAATGCGCGCTGCTGCTGCGCGAGGCCGGTCCGGGCGACCGTATTGTCCTGCCGCACGCGTGGCGCGACGCCTTGCCGGCCGGCTTTGCGGACGAGGTCCGCGCGCGCGGCGCGAGCGTGGCGTGCGTGGAGCGGATCGGCATCATTTGAGGTAGGCTTGAGGCGTTAGTAAAGGAGTCGATGATGTTGCGGATGTTCGGATTGGGTGGGGCGAAGTGCCCCCGCTGCTCCCACGGGAATAGCGGGACCGACGGCTATTGCGGCGCCTGCGGCCTGATGCTCGGCACGCCGCGCAACGCGCCCGTGCTGGTCGAGAACCGCTGGGTCCCCGGCCCGGACGAACTCGCCGTGTTCTTCGGCGTGCGCGCGCTGTCCGGCGTGTTCGTCAAGACCCTGCGCGTGCCCGCGACGGCGCGCGCCTACATCCTGCAGGGCGACGCCGCCACCGAGGTGCCGCAGGGCGAGTACGAGATCGAAGGCTTTTTTACACGCTTGAACCACCTGCTGCGCGACCAGCACGCGGAAATCCTCGTCACGCGCAGCAGCGCGTTGCCTGTCGATTTCGAGCTGGACGGCCTGTTCAGCGCCGAACACCTGGCCGTGTCGGCGCGCCTGGCGCTGTCGGTGCGGATCGAGAGCGTGCCCGCGTTCGCGCGCCATTTCATGACGATGCCCGGCACGGTGAAAGCCGACCACCTGCGCGAACTGCTGCTGCAACCGGTGCGTCAGCTGGCGGGCGAATTCGTCGCCGCGCGCTCCCTGCGCGAGATGGCGGGCCGGCGCGAACTGCGCCCGGAACTGGACCAGCACCTGCAGGGCGGCCTCGCCACCTTGCTCGCCGATTACGGCCTGGCCATCGTCCGCGTGGAGACCTTGGCGCTGCGCCACGACCGCTTCGACGCCAACCGCGCCCGCATCGGCAGCTTGTGGCTGGCCGTGGACGAGCGGCGGGTGAAGGTCGAGCATGCGCGCCAGCTGGACGAGCTGTATTCGGATGACGAATGGCGCCGCATCGCGCGCGAGGAAAGCCAGGCGCGCCTCGCGCACCGGCGCGCGGAATTGCGCCAGGGCGCCGGCATCGAGCGGGCGGAGATGAGCCTGCAGAACGCCGAACGTGCCCAGGCGATCCGCGCCCGCGAGATCGAGCTGTATGGCCGCATCGTCGAGTCGCGGTCGCGCAAGCATGCGATCGAGCGCGGCGCGCAGGACCTCGTCGCCGAGCTGGAACACGAACTGGCCCAGAAGCGGGGCGCGCGCGCGGATCGGGAAACGGAATGGGCCCACCTGCGCGAACTGGCCGCCGTGCGCATGGGCGAAGAGGTCGCGCTGGCGCGGCAGGATGCGGCGCAGGCCCGCACGGTCGCCGCGCAGCGCTTCACGCACCAGTTGCTGCAGCAGCAGATCCGCAACAAGATCGAGCAGGCGCGCGGCATCGAGGACGCGGCCCGCCAGCGCGCGGAACTGGCGCGGCTGCACGCGGCCGAGGAAGACGCGGCACGCCGTGCGCGCGAGATCGAGGCGCGGGGACACGCCGCGCGGCTGCGGGCGGCGGAGCGGGAAGAGTCCCTCGACGCGGAAGCCGTGCGCCAGCGCGTGGAAGCGCTGCGCCGCGACGGGACGCAGGCCGACGCGCTGGCCCAGCACGAAAAACTGCTGCGCACGATCGAGGCGGATGCGGCGCTGCAGCGCGTGGCGATCGACGGCGAGGAAGCGCGCGCCGTGCTGCAGGCCGAGATGCTCGGGGCCGAGCGCGCGCACGAGTTGCGTCGCATGGAAACGCTGGGCGCCGTGGACGACACGACGAAACTTGTGCTGGCCGGCGAGACCAATGCTGCACTGCTGGCGGACGTGCTGAAGGCCCGCACGCAGGCCGGCATGAGCGCGGAACAGCTGGCGGCGCTGACGTCGTCGCGCCTCGCCGACGAGCAGGTCGAACGCGAGCGCGCGCGCCGCGACGCGGAACTGGAACGCGAACGGCGCCACCAGCTGGAACTGCTCGCGCTGCAGAACGACGTCAACAAGACGGCGCTGGCCACGCAGGCGCAGCTGGGCAGCGCGCTCGTCGCGGGTGCGGCCTGCCGTCACGCCGGCGCCCAGGCCGGCGACCGGTTCTGCGGCACATGCGGCGCGCCGCTGCCGGCGCGGGGATGATGCAGACGGCGATCGACAAGCTGCGCGAGCTGCGCGCGCTGCACGAAGACGGCCTGTTGAGCCGCCAGGAGTTCGACAGCCGCAAGAACGCGATCCTCGACGCTGCCTATCCCACGGATGCGCCGCTTGACGCGCCCGTGCGCGCCGGCACCGAGATCGGCCTGATGGCCACGCAGGAAGTGGGGCCCGTGAACCGCCGCTACCGGCTCGAGCGCCTGATCGCGCAGGGCGGCATGGGCGAGGTGTGGCAGGCGACCGACCTCGCCACGCATGCGGAACTGGGCCACAGCGCGCAAGTCGCGCTGAAGATCCTGCCGCCGCGCCTGACGGAAAACTCGCTGCATGCGAAGCTGCTGATCGAGGAAGCGGCCCGTGCGCGCCAGCTCGCGCACCAGCACATCGTGCGCGTCTACGACTGGGCGCAGGATCCGGCCACGGGCAGCTATTTCATCATCATGGAGTGCCTGGACGGCGAGGACCTCGACACGCTGCTGGCGCGCGCCGGCCGGCTCGACCTGGAGCGCGCGCTGGACGTGTTGGCGCCCGTCGCCGCCGCGCTCGATTACGCGTGGGAGCGGCATCACCTCGTCCACCGCGACATCAAGCCCGCCAACGTGTTCCTCGCCCGCGGCGGCGACGTCAAGCTGCTCGACTTCGGCATCGCGGCGCGCGCCCGCGCGGGCGGCGTCGCACTGGAGGCGCCGGCCAGCTCGGGCACGGCGGGCTACCGTGCGCCGGAAGCGAGCGGCGCCGGCGGCGTGCCGGAGCGGGGACTGGACGTGTATGCCGTCGCCGTCATGCTGTACCGGATGCTGACGGGGGCGTTGCCCGCCGGTGCGGATCCCGCACGGCCGGACGCGCTGAACGATGCCCAGTGGACCGTGCTGCGCGCCGGCTTCGCGCAGGACCCGGGCCGGCGCCCCGCCAGCGTGGCGGACTTGCTCGCGCGGCTGCAGGCGGCGCCGGTCGTCGACGAGGCGGCGCAGGCGGCGCAGGCGGCGCAGGTGGCGGCGGACGCCATGGAACAAGAGCGTGCCGCGCGCGAACTGGCCGCGCGCAAGCTGGCGCAGGCCCAGGCGGAAGCCGCGGCGAAAGCAGTGCTGGACCGCCAGCGCCGCGAGCAGGAACGGGCCGCGAAGGCGGCGGCCGAAGTCGCACGCGCGGCGCGCAAGGAAGCGCTGCGCCAGCAGTTACTGGAACGGCGCGCGGCGGAAGCGGAAAAGGCGCGAGTGGAACGCGAGGAAGCCCAACGCAAGCTGGTACAGGCCAAGGCGGCCGCCGCCTACATCGCGGAACAGAAACGGGCCCGACTCGAAGAGGCGGCGCGCGCCCAGGCCGTGCTGACGCAGCTGATGCCCACGCCGGCCAGCCCCGTTGCGGACACGGAAGGCGTGCTGCGCGACCGTTTCGTGGGCGGCGACGCGAAGGGGCCGGAACTCGTGCTGCTGCCGACGGGGCGGTTCCAGATGGGCTCTCCCGAGCATGAACGGAAGATCGCGATGGGCGCCGGCTCGCAACCGGGCTGGCTGGCGCGCGAGCTGCCGCAGCACTGGGTCGGCATCGAGAAGCCGATCGCGATGGGCCGCTATCCGGTGACGGTGGGCGAGTGGCGCGTGTTCGTGGCCAGCACCGGCTGGCGGCCGAGCGGGGAAACCGACTGGGACGCGCCCGGGTTCGTGCAGACGGATCGCCATCCCGTCGTCGGCGTGAACTGGTTCGACGCCATCCGCTACGTGCGGTGGCTGTCCGAAGCGACGGGCAAATCGTACCGGCTGCCGAGCGAAGCGGAGTGGGAGTACGCGTGCCGCGCCGGCACGAAGACGGCGTTCTCGTTCGGCGACACGATCACGACGGAGCTGGCCAATTACGACGGCAATTTCACGTACAACGGCGGCCCGCGCGGCGAGTACCGGCGTGGCACGACGCCGGTCGGGGCCTTCCCCGCGAATCCCTGGGGCCTGTTCGACATGCACGGCAACGTGTGGGAATGGGTGCAGGACGTCGTGCACGACAATTACGAGGGTGCGCCGCTGGACGGCAGCGCGTGGGACGAGGGCGGCGACCAGGCGCGCCGCATCCTGCGCGGCGGTTCCTGGCTGTACAACCCGCGCTACCTGCGCTCGGCGCTGCGCAACGGCTTTTCGGCCGCGCTGTCGAACGATATCGTCGGTTTTCGTATCGTACGCGACCTGATGTAGCCAACACGATACGCAGCGGAAACCCGCCGTGTTTCCCCCTTAGGCGCATAATGGATCGCATCCTGTCAACGAGGAGGCGATCATGCGCATTCCCAAGGATATCCAGATCCCGTTCATCGTGCTGTCGCTGGAAGCCGTGCTGTTGACCGGCGCGGCGCTGATCTTCCTGATCCTGCGGCCGGGTTGATCCGGGGCCGATCCGCCCGGGTTGATCCTGCTTAGGCGTCGAGCAGGCGGGCGTGCGTGCGCCGGCGCTCGCCGGTACGTTCGGTATGGTCTTCCGGACGCGGACTCGCCGCGAACCGCACGCGGCCCGTGAAGCGGGCGAGGCGGTCCAGCACCGTGGCCGGACCGATCGCGGTTTCCTGGCCGCTGGCCGGGTCGAGGTGCCAGAAACCGCCGTCGCGGTGGAACAGCAGGGGCATGCCGGCCGCGCGCGGCAAGGTGCCGGAACCCACCGCCGCCGGTTCGGGAACGACGCCGGGTGCCAGCAGCACGAAGCACTCCGCCGCGCCGCCCGCATCGACGCGGTGCAGGGTCAGCGCATGCGCGTGCAGCGCGGTCACGACGAACGTCACGACGCCGCGTATGCTGGCCGTCAATTCGATGCGCATGCCGAGGCGCAGGGGGGCGGGCACGTGCTTGCCGGGCCAGACGCCGTCCAGCAGCAGGCCGTAGCGCGACACGTCCTCGATCTCGAAGCCGCCGCGCGCGGGGCGGATGACCGCATGGCGCGCGGACAGCCGGCGGGTGAGGCCGTCCGGTTCGGGTCCGTGTTCGCCATGGTGTTCCAGCAGGAGGTCGGCTTCCGCGCCGACCGCTTCGTAGCGACCCAGCACGCACTCGTCCAGCGCGAACAGGCGCACGTGGCGCTGGGCGCCGGCATCCGGCTCCGCGTACACGAGGCAGGCGGTGCTGGCCGGGCACGGATGCGCGGCCCGCTCGGCCGGCAGGTCGATTTCGATCAGGTCCTCGTCCCACGCGATGGTCGGCAGGGCGACGGCTACCTTGCCGCCTGCATTCCCGTCGAGGTTCAGCTGGGCGATCGAGGCGTTGCGGGCCTGGATGTCGATGTCCATCGCGCCGCCGCCGGCCAGGCCTTGCACCTTGGCGATCGCGGCATCGTCGGCGCTGATGCGCACGTTCTTGTGCGTGGACAGGTAGGTCTGGTGGATCTCGCCCAGCGACGCGTCCGGGCGCGGCACGAGCAGCACGAGCGTCGCGACCCACGTGCGGACCGGGTGGCGCGCATGGATTTCCAGGTCGACGCGGTACTGGCCGTGTTCCCGTCCGCGCGACGAGAATTCGACGAACACGGGCCGCCAGTCGCCGCGCAGGGTGCGCACGAACTGCAGCTGGCCGGCGC
>Ga0187844_10000300_pt1 | contig 38656 bp, 31 predicted proteins | sample SpaLakP09_SKY_50_FD_134517 | JGI IMG/M metagenome (GOLD analysis project Ga0187844, IMG submission 134517) | Oligotrophic lake water microbial communities from Sparkling Lake, Wisconsin, USA - SP09_SKY_50 | ecosystem: Environmental > Aquatic > Freshwater > Lake | place: USA: Sparkling Lake... | reverse complement strand
GCACCACCAACTGCAGGGTGTAGGCGTACTCAAACGACAGTGAGCCGGTGCCGGTTGTGATGAGGCGGCCCGAGCGCACCATCACCGACAGCTTGTCGGGATTGGTGCGCAGATCGGGCACGGCCGCCTCGATGTGGGCGCGCAGGCTACCGGGCTTGAGCATGGGCCTCGCCTGTTGGCTTTGTGTTCAGGCGCACCTTCACGGCGTTGTAGGCGTCGATGCAGGCGTTGAGCTGCCGGATGCTGTCGTCTCCTGCGTCGGCGATGGCAGTAAGAGCAAGTCCATATTCAGGCGCAAGTTGGGCACGCGCTTGGTTCCGATCTCCGCCGGCAGATCCGGCACCTGTGCCCGGGTGGCTTCCACCGTCCGCAGGGCAACTTGCGACGGGGATTGACAGGCGCACAGCGCCAGAGCGCACGGCAGCAGCAGAGCGATCACTGATTTGTTTCGCATTTTGGGCATCCAGGTTGAGGCGGGTTTGCAGTTCGACCAGCTCGGTCCGAAGGTTTCGTTCGATGGCCTGCTCGCGGTCGGTGGCGCGCAGCAGGGCCTCGGCGTGGTCAGCATTGATCTGGGCCTCGCGGGCCTGCGCCTCGGCCTGGGCCCGGACCTCGCCGCGCTGAAAGCCGAGCTGGTAGGTCAGCAGGCTCAGGCCCACCACCAGTAAGGCGGACAGGCCCAAAGCCAGGGCATTCTGTTTGAAGTCGTTCATGTGGCATCCATCAAGGAGGAGTACTTGGCTCGGCGCACCTGCATCACGTTGCGCACGTACTCGCGGTTGATCTCAAAAAAGCTCTTGCCGTAGCCGGCCACGGCCGTCTTGGCCTTGGTGCTGGTGTGCTCGATGTGGCCGAACCATTGGCGCGGGTCGCAGCCCGAGGTGTTGCTGCACAGCCGCCGATCCGCGAGGAAGCCACCAGCGCCGCCGTTGTACTGGGCCGCGGTGCAGGCCAGTGCCGCCGGCGCATCAGCCATCAGGGCGCTGCAGCTCCGGAAGTGCGCCCTGTCCTTGACCACCAGCGCGATCAACTGCCGGCGGCGGTCGAAGCGATCCTCGAAGCGCCAGTCGGCCAGGTCGCGGTGCATGCGCTTGACTTCCTCGAACACGTTGAAGCGAGGTGTGATCGTGAGCTGGCCCAGGCCGAAGCCGTACTCGCGCGCGGTGCGCAGCTCAGCACGCTCGCTGAAGCACATGCGGTGCTGTGGGCTCGGGCAGGTCTCCTGCTCGATCTGGGCCGCCAGGAAGCTGGGTGCGGGCATGGCGGGCCAGTAGGCCGGCACCAGTGCCTGCAGCAGCTCCAGGACGGCGGTGGCGTTGGGCGGAATCATCCGACAGCCCCAAGGCCCACCAGGCCCACGCCGCCGCTCATGCTGGACCCCACCCACAACACAAACGCCAGCATGCACAGCCCGTTGTAGATGAACAGTCCCAGCAAGATCACGCTGGCCGCAAAGTCGCCTTGCTGCACCGCGTGCTGCAGCAGCTCGCCCACGCTGATCTGGGGCCAGACCAGCAGGCTCAGCAGCACCTGCAGGCCCGCCATGCAGAACATGAAGCCGGAGAGCTGCAGCACGGTGGCCAGCAGCGGCAGGTTGATACCAGTGGCCGAGTCCTGCAGCGGGGTGCGGGCACCGAAAAGCACCAGGCCGATGACGATCAGCACCCAGGCGTCGAGGTTGAAGATGGCGCGCAGGCGCGGGTGGTTGGCCAAGTTCATGGGCGGCTCCGGGACAGGTTGCGGTTGACGTCGTCCACCGAGCGGCGGACGTCCTTCAGATCGGCCTTGATCTCGCGCAGCACCTCGGAATTGCGCTGGTCTTGCTCCGAGGCCTTCTGCTCGGCGATCAGGGTCTTCTGCTCTTGCATGGCCACTCGCTTGTCCAGCGTGCTGTAGGCGCCGAAGCCGGTGGCAATGAACCCGGCGAACGTGAGCACGTGGCCGAGGTTGATGGTGGGATCGAAGATGAGGCGCGGGGCCTTCGGGTCGTTCATGGTGTTCAGCTCTATCTGCATAAATTTGCATCTTCCCGATGAACCCCAAAGCCAATCAGCTTCGGGTTGCATCTGACCAGGATCCATGTTTCTCATGGTCCTGGTCATTTCTCTTGGGCTGACTCGGCAGCTATTCAGTCACCGGTCATTGACGATTACGACTCCACCAATGTGCATTCCGTAACCGTTTGCAGCCCCGCCACCGCCGACGAGCGTTTCATTGAGCTGCGCGTAGTGAACCTCACCTGGCCCAACAAGGTTGCCCTGACAAAAGATGTGGTTCACCCCAACAGTGGCCGTGGCCATGGATTGAGATCGTCCGCTCCAGAAGTTCACCGGCTTGCTGTTCGGCTTACCAGACATGATCCAGCCGACCCGGCGACCAGTTGGAGGGCAGGTCACATAGGCGTAGTCGTCTTTTGTGTCGGTGGCGTACCCGATCATTGTTGGAGCTCCACCACTGACCCGGCCAGTCCACGTGCCCACACGCTTGATCTCCTCCGGCATGACGAAGTCAATCTCGAAAGTCAATGCCACGAGGGCACAGACCCGGAGAGAACCCGCAGTGACACGCAGGTCAATGACCCCGAAGCTTGGGGAGGCTGAGTTTTGATTCCAATCCGTAGGGCTGTAGATCGGGACAAGAATTTCTCTTGTGATCGTCGATGCCGCAATCGTGACCGTCTTTTGGAAGACGTTGTCCTTGAAAACATCGATCGTCACCGCAGCATCACCGGCTTGGGTGTAATGAATCACAGAGAAGCCGACTGCTCCCAAGGCGGAAATTGCGCACATCTTCCCTGCGGCCACAGTCAGAAGATCATTGGCCGCGCCGACGATCGATGGTGCGAACCGGCGAGCAAATGATCCACCACCAGCCGGATGTGCACCGAGCGTCCCAGCGTTCGGATCAGCTGCAATAAGGTGCGCTTCATTGTGTGGAAGGATCACGAACGCATCGCCTGGCGTTTTCAGGTCAGTGACCAAACGAGACCTGGGAAGCGGTCTCGCCTCGCATGCGCGAGCAGGCATCAGGTCGTAGGCAACCCCTTCGAACGATGAATTGACCGTGACCGTGACGTTGTCCAGCGTGAAGGCACTGGCGCCCGAGTTCACATAAAACAGAACACGCCCATCCGATGGGATATCCCGGCTCGCCGTGAGAGTGATGTTCTTGGTTCCCACGGTGTTTCCGCCACCGTTGACGACACTTCCCCAGCCAGCGCCGCCCCCTTGGAATCCAACTTCCAGTGATGGAAGCCCAACGCCGGGCTGCCCCAGATCGAATACCACTGTCACAGTGTCACCGGACTTGATGGGAGGAATTTTGACTTGGGTACCCCATTTCAACCCATCAGCAGCAGGCGTAACCAACAGCTTCCCACCTGCAACAGTGGTCGTACCGAGGCCATAGTTGATCCAATCTGACGGCAAGTCAGACTCGAAGTTGTAGGCCTGTGTTGAAGTTCCAGCCGCATTGGCGTCCACAGTGAAAAGGCTTCGAATAGCACGAGCCCAAACCTCGTACCCGCCTGCCGGTTGAACATTTCGGCCCGCCGGCTGGGCCGAAAACATGTGAATGGAATCGCGATAGATGGAGGCCGCCGGGTACCGCATGTATGCGTCGAACACATATGCAGCCGTATCTGCCAGCTCGACACCATAGGTGTCAGCAATGCGCATCACATCTGGACCATCGACATAAAGCAGGGAGTTGGAAAGCTGGCCGTAGTCCTGAGTCGGGTTCTGGGGGTTATCCGTGCAAAGGATTACCTCCAGCCCCTGCTTACGAAGGTTTCGCACCACCGGTTCAATGCTCTGGAGTCGATAGTCACCACCATTTGCCAAAACGGTCAGAACCACCAGATCGATGCCTTCGAACATTGCCGAGCGCCCACTGGGCCGAGTCGTCGGCAAGAAAACATTTGGCACAACCCCGTTCGAGTAGTTGAAAGAGCCCATGGTCGACGCAAAACCAGATTGAGCCAACTGGTACTGATTCGGGGCTCCACCCAACGCCACGTTATTCAAAGTGATAGTTCCCGGAAGCCGGTACTTCGCCACGTTGGAGGCTTGGTTGAACAGCATTCCGGACCAGGTATCTGTGCCCGTGCTTTCAGCCAAGGACGACCCCATCACCAGCACTTTGATCGGCGTGCCACTGCGCAGCTTTTCCATCGTTCGAGGGATGCGACACACTGGCATCACCGGATGGATCTGCCTGATATCAGTGACGACAGTGCCTGAACACACCAGTCGTGCGAGTGGGATCCATCCGCGGTGGCCGGTGCGAGGAAGGCAACGGACAGTTCCGCCAAAAATCTCGACGCCTACAAACCAGGTGCCTGCAGCGGGGAGGGAAATGGATCCGCCCTGAAAGGTGAGTCCGCCAATGGTGAATTGAGGAACCTTCACCGTGAGACCGGATGCAGTCACCAAAGGGGAACCAAGGGAAGAAAGCTGGGCAGCGGCCAAACCTTGGCCCACTGCTGCTTGTTCCTTGATGTGGTCAGTAATGCTCATTGCTTCACCCACTTGGAAATTGCGGTCAACTTGCCAGCCGTCCAAGTCAGGTTCTGGCTGTAGGCCACACCAGAGGTGTCGGTGACTGTGGTTTTGATCAGATTCCCGGTGGCCTGGTCATAAGCCAGCACCTGATCGAGGCTCGGTGGATGGATCACATTTCCATCGCTGGTGATCACCGCGCCTTCGAGCGATGACACGACCTCCGCGTGGTTGCCGTTGAAGAGGTCAACCAGCATTTTGAAAACGTTCCGACCAAGGGCCGGCATTTGCTTATTTGCCATTTCGGTTCCTACGTGTGAAAAAAGTCAGTCCCATAACGAAACGGATTCAGGGCTTGTTGCCTGCACGATCACCAGGTCAACGATGACCCCGGCTTTCAGATGCGGGCCCATTGCTGCCAGGCCGGGGTTGGCGGCCAGGGTGGCCTCGGTGACGCCGGCAGTACGGCCCAGGTGCCGCCAGCAGAGCTGGTCCACCGTGTCTCCATCGCTCGCCATGACCTGCAGCGTGGTGGCCATCAGATGAGTTCCACGGTGGTGCGCGGCTGGCCGAGCAGGTCACTGAGGGCCCAGCGCATGTTGCGGCGGTGCGTGTCGGCACGGGGCTCCAGGGCGTCGGCGTTCTTGTCGCCCTTGCCCGTGGTGTCCATGTCGCGGTATTCCTCGACCAGCTCGGCCTGCACTGCGCTGTACACCGCTCGGCGGTAATGCAGCACCAGGACGCTGGATCGGCCTACCTGGTCAGCCGGGATATCGCCCAGCGTGCCGTGGCCACTGGCGATGTGCCCCAACTTGAACCCGGCCAGCTCCCGGTTGACGCTCAGCATGGACGCCACGGCGGCCTCGCGCAGCCGGGCCACAGTGACCGTGCCATCGAGCCGACAGGCAGAGCGCAGCGCGCCCAGGTCGATCTCCGGAAACCATGGATCGTTCTCGATCGCGGGTTCACTGGTCGACGTGGGTGGGGATGTGGTGGCGAGAAAGCTCATGGTGGGCAATCAAAAATTAGGTGGCGGTGGTCGGGGTGCGTCAGGGGCTGGCCTCAGCCAGCTCCATCGGCACCCCGAGCCGCCAGGGTGCGGGGTACGCTCAGTCGGGGCCGGGCGAGGCCTTCAGCCTTCGCTCCAGGCGCTCCATGTCTTTCTTGACGCCCACCTGGCCGAAGAGCTGGTGGGCGCGTTGCAGCTGGTCCATGGCGCGGCGCGCCAGGGCCGGGTCCAGCGTGGTGATGTCGGGCTCGGTGGTGGGCGTCTTGCCCATCAGGGCGTAGCCGATGGCCTTGTGCAGCTTGGCGCGGGCCTGGTCGGGGGCGTCGCGTTCAGCCGTCATCTGATCGACCCGGGCCAGCACCACCAGGGCGTCGGGGCCGGTCAGTGACCCGGCCAGGGCGGCGGTACTGGTCTCGTCGATCAGCAGGGTGGCGGTGTCGCGGTTGTACTGGTCGGGCAGGGCCAGGCCATGCTGCAGCACGTATTCGGCGATCTGCAGGCCGCGCGTCCAGTTGCCCACGTCCAGGTGCCAGACCATGACGCTGGTGAGCACCAGGTCCTGGCCACCCTGGCCACCGGCCAGGGCGCCATCGATCCAGGCATCGAAGTCGGCGAGCATGGTGCGCTTGGCCTCGATCTTGCGTTCCACCGACTGGATGGCTTTGAGGGTGCGGCGGTGCTCGTAGAGCTGGGCCAGCATCAGCTCGTAGGCTGAACCTTCGATCTGGCCCCCGTTGGGGGTGGCCAGGGCGGCCTGCTCGGCGAGCACGCGCATCTGGTGGCGGCGAAATGGCGTGCTCATCTCGACAACCCCAATCAGGCGAAGACGATGTTTTCGGCCATCACAGCGCGGCCGAGATCTTCAACCACGTAGGCATCATTCGACGACTCGTAGTTCTCGATGCGATCGCGCTTGGGGTTTTCTTCCATGCGACGTCGACGAGCGCCCTCCTGCCAATAGATCGACAGGTTGTCGTAAGTGGTGATCAGCAGCTTGTTGTCGGGGAAGTACGGCACGGTCGCAGCCTGCAGGCCGCCCACGCGCTTTTGGCTGATCACGATATCGGCCGCCAGCGTCTCGCTGGGCGCCTGGCTCACGTCGACCAACGGGAAGTACTTCTCGGTGAGCAGGTTGCGACCCATGAGGACAACCAGGCCGGGGTCTTGTTGATACCAGGGGTCCAGGCCGCTGATCGCGTCGAAAACGAGAGCGTCCAAATTCTGGTAGTCGCTGCCACCGCCAACACCGATAGTGATCTTGCCCGCGACCTTGCCTTCTTTCAAAACGCGGGCCGGCGCGTCTTCACGCAGGTGTTGCAACCAGCCCTTGTTCACATCCTGCAGCAAGGGGTTGGCGGCAAGGTCCGTGTCCGCAGCAATGCTCACGCCGTTCCAGCCGATCAAGATGCGATCCAGTGCCTGGCGGCGCACGATCAGGTCGCGCACACGGGTTTGGAAGTCGGGGAACTTGGCCCAGGCGTCCAGCTTGGCATAAGTGATGTGCGTGTCTGAGTTGGTCTTCACGCACTGGTAGCCGCGGCTGTCCAGCGTGCTGATGTCGCGGGTCTGGCGGTCTTTGGTGGTGGTGTCGGTGCGGCTGGCGGCCGGGCCGGACACACCCAGGCCCAGCTTGTCGCCCTGCATTTCGGTGACGGGCGAGATGTTGATGCGGCTCAGGAAGTCCGAAGACTCCTGAATCTTGCTTTCCAGCTTCTGCTGGACGCTGGGGGAGACGGTGAATTGCTTGGTGGCGTCGGCCACAGCGTTCAGGCGGCTGATTTGGCTCAGCAGCTCAGCATAGGCCTGGCGGGTTTCATTGCGCATGGAGGGGCTCCGGGTTGATGCGATTGAGGTTGGGTTGCTGAGACAGGTCAGCAGTCGGTCTGGATGCGGCCGCTGTTGCCGGTGGCCGGCGGGCGCTGGCTGTGCTGTTGCTCAGGCGTGGTGCCGAGCTTGCTCACCAGCTCGGTGTGCTGGCCCTGCAAGGTGGCGAAGGCTCTGGCGAGCTTGTCGTGGTCGGCCTGCAGGGTGGCGTGTTTCTCGGCCTGGTCGGCGATCACCGTGCCGGCCTCTTCCAGTGCTTCGAGCACGGCAGAGAACCGGGCGTCGTCGCCCTTGGCCTTGCCGTTGAATTTCTCGGTCACAGTTTTGACCGAGGCGATGAACTTGGTGACCAAGCCCGCGTCTTCGGGCTTGTCTTCCTCGAACTCCAGCGAAACCTCGATGGCTTCGGAGAACAGCGCTTCGGCGTGGCTCTTGCGGCCGGCCAGAGGGCTGGCCTTCGGGTTCTGCGCCGCGAAGGCCAGGATGTCGGTGCCCAAGCTGGCCGGGCTGTCGGTGACGGCCAGGCCCGTGAGGTAAGCCTCGCCGGTGTCGGCGAATTTGGGGTTCACCTCGATCGAGGTGTAGATCTTCTGCTTGGCCTTGGTCATGGCTACCAGCTCGGGCAGAGGCTCGATCTGCGCGAACAGGGCCAGCTTGCCGTCTTCGACCGGGCGGGCCTCGACCGCGATCACGTCGCCGTAGGCCTTGAACAGACCGTCAGGCGCGATGCCGCGGTAGTGCTCCAGCCAGACGCGGGCGCCGTACTTCTTCGGGTCGAAGTTGGCCGCCATTTGCGTGATCCAGTCCTTCTGGATCACTCGTCCGTCGGTGGTTGCGCCTTCAGTGGCGACGCGGAAAAGTTTAGATTTTTGGGCCATGATGGCGCTACTCCGGGGTTGGTAACGAGTAGCTGCCATCGTCGCGCCGCCCGGCGGCTCATTCAACGACCTTTGGTTGTGTACGGCCCGTACACAACCAGAACCTGTCAACGAAACTGAGCGACGCCCATACGCTCGACGGCATGAATGAAGCCGTCATCGTCCCAAAGCGTTTCAAGCGTGAAAAACCAGCCGATGGGCTGGACTCCGACAAGCGCCGCGAAGCACGGCACCTGTACTGGCAGGGCTGGCGGATCTCGTCGATCGCCGAGTACATCGACGAGCCGCGTAGCACGGTTCAGGGCTGGAAGGACGCCGAGGAATGGGACAAGGCCCAGCCCGTGCAGCGCGTGGAGGCCGCACTGGAGACCCGGCTGGTGCAACTGGTCATGAAGGACACCAAGACCGGCGGCGACTTCAAAGAGATCGACCTGCTGGGCCGGCAGATCGAGCGCCTGGCCCGGGTGCACAAATACGGTGAGACAGGCAAAGAAGCCGATCTCAACCCAGCGATCGAGCGGCGCAACAGTGCGCCGAAGAAGAAGCCCGAGCGCAACCATTTCACCGAGGACGAGCACGAGAAGTTGCTGGAGGCCTTCCGTGACTCACTGTTCGATTACCAGAAGGTTTGGTTTCGCAACAGCGAGGCGCGCACGCGCTTCATCCTCAAGAGCCGGCAGATCGGCGCCACCTGGTACTTCGCCCGCGAGGCCCTGGCCGATGCGATCGCCACCGGGCGCAATCAGATCTTCCTGTCGGCCAGCAAGGCGCAGGCGCACATCTTCAAGCAGTACATCATCGCCTTCGCCAAGGAGGCCTGCGGCATTGAGCTGTCGGGCGACCCCATCGTGCTGAGCAATGGCGCCACGCTGTACTTTCTGGGCACCAACGCGCTGACGGCCCAGGGCTACCACGGCAACTTCTATTTCGACGAGTGCTTCTGGACGCGCAAGTTCGACGAGCTCAACAAGGTCGCCTCGGGCATGGCCATGCACAAGCATTGGAGGAAAACCTATTTCTCCACACCGTCGAGCATTCAGCATGAGGCCTACGCGCTGTGGAGCGGCGCTCGCTTCAATCGCAAGAAGGCCAAGGAAGACCGGATCAGCCTGGACCTGAGCCACGACCGGCTGGCAGGCGGCTTCACGGGCGAGGACAAGATCTGGCGGCAGATCTGCACCATCGTCGACGCCATGCGCGGCGGCTGCAACCTGTTCGACATCGACGAGCTGCGGCTGGAGTACTCGACTGAGGAGTTCGAGAACCTGCTGATGTGCGGCTTCCTGGACGACAGCTTCAGCATGTTCCCCCTGGCTGATCTGCAGCGCTGCATGGTCGACAGTTGGGACGAGTGGGGCGACGTCAAACCGTTCAGCGTGCGCCCCTTTGGCTACCGGCCCGTGTGGGTGGGCTATGACCCGGCGCTATCGGGCGACTCTGCCGGCCTGGTGGTGCTGGCCCCTCCCAGCACGCCTGGTGGCAAGTTCCGGGTGCTGGAGAGGCACCAGCTCAAGGGCAACGACTTCGAAGCTCAGGCCGAGGTGATCCGCAAGATCACCGAGCGCTTCAATGTGGCTCACATCGGTATGGACACAACGGGGCTTGGCCAGGGCGTGTATCAGATCGTGAAGAAGTTCTTCCCAGCAGTGAAGGGCTATCAGTACAACCTCGAGATCAAGTCTCGTTTGGTGCTGAAGGCCCAGAGCGTGATCCGCAAGGGTCGCCTTGAGTTCGACGCTGGTTTCACGGATCTGGCCCAGGCCTTCATGGCCATCAAACGGGTCATGACGGCCAGCGGCCGACAGGTCACATACGACGCGGGCCGCAATGAGGTCACCGGCCACGCCGACCTGGCCTGGGCCTGCATGCATGCGATGGACAACGAATCGCTGGACGGCGAGACCAGTTCATCCCAATCGATCATGGAGATTTCTTGATGCAAGACGAGACACAGGCCCTGGCGCCGGCGCAGGTCGCCCACGCCGACCAGGCGGCAAAAGCCGGTCGCATGGAGGCCTTCACCTTCGGCGACCCCACCCCGGTGATGGACCGGCGCGAGCTGCTCGATTACCTGGAGTGCTGGAGCAATGGGCGCTGGTACGAACCGCCGATGAGCTGGTCGGGGCTGGCCAAGTCGTTCAGGGCTTCGACCCACCATTCGAGCGCGATCTATTTCAAGCGGAATATCCTTGCCAAGACCTTCAAACCGCACCGCTTGTTGAGCACCGAGGTGTTTAGCCGCTTCGCGCTCGACTTCCTGGTTTTCGGCAATGCCTACCTTGAGCACCAGGTCAACCGACTGGGTGGCACCCTGGGCCTGTCGCACACGATGGCCAAGTACACCCGCCGCGGGGTGGACCTGCAGAAGTACTTCTTTGTGCGCAACGGCGCCGACGAGCATGAATTCAACACCGGCCGGGTGTTCCACTTGCAGGAAGCCGACATCGAGCAGGAGGTCTATGGCTTGCCCGAGTACCTGAGCGCCCTGCAGGCCGCATGGCTCAATGAGTCCGCCACGCTGTTCCGCCGGCGCTACTTCAACAACGGTAGCCACGCCGGCTTCATCCTGTACATCAGCGACACGGCCCAAAGCCAAAGCGACATTGACGGCATCCGCGAAGCGCTCAAGCAAAGCAAGGGGCCGGGCAACTTCCGCAATCTGTTCCTGTACAGCCCCAATGGCAAGAAGGACGGCATCCAGCTGATCCCCGTGAGCGAAGTGGCCGCCAAGGATGACTTCTTCAACATCAAGAACGTGAGCCGCGACGACGTGCTTGCGGCCCATCGCATCCCGCCCCAGCTGCTGGGCATCGTGCCGAGCAATACGGGCGGCTTTGGCGCCATCGTGCCTGCGGCCCAGGTGTTTGCCACCAACGAGATCGAGCCCCTGCAGGCGCGCTTCCTGGCCTTGAACGACTGGCTGGGCGAAGAGGTGGTGCAGTTTGAGAAATACGAGGTGACGGTCAGCCCGACCGCCCCCGGCGGGGGAGGATAGACCTCCCCCAAAAAAAGACGGGGCGAGTGCACCAGGTGCGTCAACACCCAGCACAAACCCCTCCGCCGTGATGGAGCACGGCATTGGCCAAACGACCCCGTCACCTGTGCACAGGCGGGGCGATCATAAGGCGATGCCGACATGCAAGAACCGAAAGAAGTTCGATGTGGCCACTGCAGCAAGAAGCTGGCGGTGGCAATTTTTGTTCGACTGGACATCAAGTGCCCGCGCTGCGGGACCTTGAACATCCTGCGGGCCGAGAGCCCCAGCCCAGAACGCCACCGAGCGTCATCAACCCCTGAAACGAAAGATGACGATGCGCGTGAGCGAAATGATCGAAGAAGGCGGCCAGCCGGCCGCGTCCCCTCTGGTGCCCTGGATCGGTGGCAAGCGCCGCCTGGCCAAGCACATCCTGCCCCTGTTTCCTGAGCACAGCTGCTACGTCGAGCCCTTCTGCGGCGCCGCGGCGTTGTTCTTCCTGAAAGAGCCCACCAAGGTCGAGGTGTTGAACGACGCCAACGGCGACCTGGTCAGCCTGTATCGGGTGGTGCAGCACCACCTCGACGAGTTCGTGCGCCAGTTCCGCTGGGCCCTGACCAGCCGTGAGATCTATGGCTGGCTGTCAGCCACCCCACCGCGGACCCTGACAGAGATCCAGCGCGCGGCGCGCTTCTTTTACCTGATGAAGTGCGGCTTCGGCGGCAAGGTCGAAAGCCCCACATTCGGCACTGCCACCACCAGCCGCCCTCGCCTGAACCTGTTGCGCCTCGAGGAAGATCTGAGCGCTGTCCACCTGCGCCTGCACCAGGTCACCGTGGAGCACCTGAGTTGGCTGGATTGTGTGAAGCGGTACGACCGCCCCCACACGCTGTTCTACATGGACCCACCCTACTGGGGAACCGAGGGCTACGGGGTCGAGTTTGGCCTGGAGCAATATGCCATGATGGCCGAGGCGATGGGCACCATGAAGGGCAAGACCGTGGTCAGCGTTAACGACATCCCCGAGATGCGTGATGCCTTCAAGCGGTTCCCGATGCGGGAGGTGTCGATCAACTACAGTGTGGGCGGTGCCGGCCGCCCTCGGGCGCCCAAGGGCGAGTTGATCATCACGAACTTCGCGATCGATTGACCACGCATCGACACTGATCACCAGCCCCCCAGAGGCCATCCCATCGGATGGCCTTTTTTTTCGGCCCCACTCCAGCGTTTAAACCGCCCAGGAAGCGCCGAGAGCTGATCCAGTCCGCGCAGCCTTGCCTCCGACCTGATCGGCGCCCAGGGGGCCGCCTGCGCCCTTCCCTGCCCTACTCCCACCGCCCCGACACCCCTGCCGTTGTGACCGCGCGTTCATGCCCATCGAGACCCACGGCGCGCGGACGAGACCCCGCCGCGCCCCCGTGCTTAATGGGCCTCTTTTGACGGCCCTGCCGACCCCATGCAGCGCAAGGCCTGGTGCGGCCTCGCGGGCGGTTTTCGGAGCCACTCAGATGACGGGATTTGACGGAATTTCACGGGCCCTTGCCGGTTGCCGGTGGGAATGCTCCATCCGGATCCAGAAGCCAAATCCGGGAAAGGTTCGGGGAAAACCTAATCTTTCCAATGGGCCATCAAAACCGCCTTGAAACCCGCATGAATGCTGGGTTCTGATGGTTAGAAAACTTTCTAATCTGACCTAATAAAAATTAGGGACCACTCCAAGTCATTGATTTATATGAATATTTTTCTTTGACGAATTAGGTTTCAAGAATCTAACAAATTAGGTTCAGATTAGGAAAAAGTTAGGTTCCTATGAATCACTGAAACCCGCACTGGCAAAGGCTTCCCGGGCAGTTGATGAGAAATGTTAGAAAAGTTAGACTTTTCCCGAACCCACCCCGGAATTCTTGATTTTCTTCGTTCCTGGGGGGCCGGAGTGGCCAGTGTCTGGCGTGGCCAAGGGCAAACTTGATGGCCTGTGGGATGGCCTATAGATGCAGGAACACGCCCCGGAGACCGCATGAATTCTCGATTCCTGGAAGACGCCCTCTCCGCCAACACATGAACTAAGCCCCTGATTTCAGGGGCTTTTTTCTTGCTTGTCGATTCCGACCATCAAAACGACCATCAATGACTACAAGCCTGAAATGGGCTCAAACTGAGAGGCGATGATGGCACATGCATCCTGCGTGCCCTTGCAATCGAATGGCGTTTTTGTAGCGCTTGCGAACTGGCCGCACCACCATCTGAGCTCACGGCGTCGGCCGTATTGCGGACCCTGCCCGGGGATGTGATGAGACTGGGTCAGCAATCAGCGTTGACCAGGCCCAAAGCGACGCATCATGGCCCATGATGATCAAAACAACTGCCGGGCTTTTCTGTGCTCGGTCATCGCTGCGCAGCCTTGCACCCGACGATCGCCCGATCGTAGTGCGGCAGCCGAATTCGGAGACTGGCTACTCGCCGCGCGAACGACGTCCGACGGGTATAGCTTGCGCGGCTTTGGCGGCTTGTTTGTTGATTTCCATGCAATCCGCACCCCCAGGTCTGTGGGCGGGTGGAGAGGCTGGCATTGCGGGGAAACGGCCCGATGTGCTTTGGCGCTATCGTGAGTCCTGGGGCTGGATTGAGGTCCAGCGCGGCCGGCCCAATGCTCGGGACTACACGAGGTTGCTGGCCTGGTTGCAGCACATGTTGGTCGTTCACAGCCGGCCGGGTGCGCAGATTGCCGAGGGAGTCAGGCTGCGAAAAATCACTTTTGTGTGCTCGACGGCCTTCGGTGCCCGCCTGCTTCGCGATCTGCGCGAAAAAAAGTTACAGAAAGTTCGCTGAAACAGCTTGTGTTGCTCAGCCACTCGCTATACGCATTAGACCCAGTCAAGTTTTGCTGAAGAGGTACGGGACAGTGAGGGGCGCACGGTTCGTCTTTCCTGATTTGTCGCCGCAAAAATTCATGCGGCGAGGCTCGGCGGCTGCAGCGCGGCCCCGCCGAGTTCCCTCAACACACCCCTGATGCCAGCCTCTCGGTTCATGGCGCCTCGCCCCCTGCTTTGGAGTCACTCCAAAGAATTTATTTTTCAGATCTCGCACGCTAGATCGGGCGGCTTTCGGCTCTTTCACCGCTCATTTTTTTGGAAAGGCTATGCGTGTCGGATTGACGAGTATCAGGATGTCTCCGAGAGGAAGGAAAAACGATTCCGGCTCTACCTCGGCTGTCAGTCGTTCCACCGATTTTCCAAGCGATGCCACGAACTCGTCGGCTGAATCGCTGGGTTGTTGAGTTCGCTGACGTAGGAAGTTGCCCCAGTCACACCAGACCGCCCGAGAATCATGGCCATTTGCGGATGTGAAGTGGGCGTAATACCGCCCTAGCACGACGAGGTGCACGGAGAGAGCGGCATCGGTTTTGATCGAGAGGCGCTCTTTCAAACCGCCGACCCCAACCGCATCCATCCAGCCCACGACATCAGCGATCCACTTGTTGCTGTCATCGACCAGGCTACTCGCATTGTTCCGACGCACTTTGTCGTCACTCACAAATGGTTGCTGCCACTTGAGCTGGAAGAGAATGATGCTGCTGCAGCCGGTATCGTACGCGACGAAATCAATGTCGGTAACCGTCTTACCATCACGCTTCAACTTTACGCCATCAAGGCAGTGCCAATGGGGCGCGGGGAACTGTGATCGCAGTTCAGCAACCCATCTGCCTTCACGTTGATTGGCAGCATCAAACCAGTCCTTCTCGTAACGCCTGCGTAGTTCTGTCCAGAGAAATAGAAATGGATTGAGCTCCAGACCGTACATCGGGAGCACCACAAATTGCTGGCTCGTCCTGACCGCCGGAGCGAGTGCCTGTGTTCCACGCTCCAAATGGTCCTTGGCATTTGTAGGGCTCAATGTCAGATGATCCAAAAGCTCCGACACTTCTTGTCGGGATGCATCGAGAAAATTGGCTATCCCTTCGACCAACTCTTCGTGAAGTGCTCCGCCAGTCAAGAGATTCCTGAGTCCAATGCGTGAATCATCAGCATTCTGAAGTCCAGCATAGCAAAGCCTCTGCTGCGACATGGCCGAGAGCGCTTCGAGAACCGCTACGTATGCCGAATAGGCACGACCTCCAAAGCGGTCGTCATCTGCCAACATATCCCTGAAAGACATCCTTCTCAGATACAGGACTGCCCATTCCCTGAAGTAGTCGTCGACGCCGTCAAAAGGTTGGTCTTCAGGCGACGGGTTACTACGAAGGTAGCCGGCCAGGCGGGGAAGCAATTCCATATGGCGAAGCTCCAAAGCGGCCTCCTTGGGGCGATCCTCCGCGACCGTCATGTCACTGAGCCAGCTCAACCCTTGAAACCCAACCTGCTCCCGGTACGCGGTGTTGTCTTGTATGGACAGGACAAGCAGCGTCATTCCCTTCAATTTGCGCTTGTCGATCTCGCCTTTTAGCGCTCCCGAGCGCAGCAGATTCAGTTGTTTCTCAGCCATCGTCAGGCAGCCCATCCGCCACAGAAACTCATCCGTCTGCTCCGCAGTCGCAGCATTGGAAGTGAAGAGTTTGGGCGTATCTGCCTTCAACTCGGACGGCAGGACTCGCTTCAAGGCCGCATTGATTGAGTACTTGCGGATGCTCTCCGCCCGCAACGCCGAATCGTCCAACTCCTTCAGCTCTGGAATCAGCTCTCGGCAAAAGACGTAATCAAGGGCGCGCAGAGTCTCGAGGGTCAACGCCTCCGAAGGTTTCTCATAGCCGCGCAGGACATAGCGTTCATCCGTGATGGCATCCTGGAGAAGGCGTATTGGGTCTTTCATACAGAAGAAACGATCTTCAAGGACACCAATGCGCTCAGATGTTCTTCCAGCATCTGCGGGATATTCCCGCCAGAAAGCAATAGCCCTGCCTCCATGTTCCTCTCCATGGCAAATCCCGTCAGATTTGCGCTGGTGATGAAGCAAGTGTGTCGATCGGCCACTGCCACCTTGGCGTGTACTCGTCCGTCAGTGAATATTACGCCTCGATCCCGCCATGTATAGAGATGAGCATTGGGCACGAGGGCCTTCATCTTTCCGATCGCATCGAACGAGATGCTGCCGCCATCATCTTGGGATGATTCGAGGAGCATGGAGATACTCACACCTCGTGCGCTTGCTTCGTTCAAGGCCTTCACGATCGTCGAGACGTCATAGGCCACGAAGCTGGTGACGAACAGAGTTTGCTTGGCGGCGTTGACGACTTGCAGGAGCGCTTGCTCCGTTCGACGTGCGGAGACGAATGGTGTCGTCGGCCCCGTCCACACTAGTTCGGTGGACTGACGAGTCGCCATGTTCCCAACCGCATGGCTGGCGGCGAGCAGCATTGAGGCCAATTCGATGGGACCAACCGACGTGGCCTGCCAAGCAATGACAAGCTGATCAACGATAGCTCTGGCTGCAGGTGTACCAACGACATTTGATAGCGAGATATTCGCCTCCCCGCCGCCTCCAATCCTCCGAATCCTGGCCGCCAGCGCTTGAGTCTTCTCGGGAGAGATCAGACAGACTATGGCTGTGACGGCTTCCAGCAGCCTTTCCATGTCACAGCCCCGCGAAGAACGCGGCATCCCCTCTGTCGAGGGTCTGCACCAGCAACGATCTGTCGAGGTAGCGATTGCCTCGTTCGCAGGATGTCTCGGCGACCAAGCTGCACGCATGGCAGGCTGCCGCATGGAGCGAACGATCTTTTGCCGGATCGTGCTCGGAGCAAAGCGGATCGGACGAACAGATCTTCGATCGGTTCAACGCCTGCCGGAGCAGTCGCCCGAGGTTTTCGGGCTTGCCGAGATCGACGAGACCACCCAGCGTCCCATCAGAGTCAGCTGCCGCCGTATAGATGAGGATGCCCGCTTGGGGACTCGTACTCGACACGTCGGCGTAGATTCGTTCGCGGATGCTAGCTGCGTTGTAGCCGCATTCAAGCGCCAGCTCACGGATAAGAAGGTGCGAGAGCGTATGGAGCATGGCGTACCGGATGCCGGGGTAGCCCTCGTTCGGGTTGAGGTGGCGCGAATTTCGCCATCCGCGATGACCGCCTTCGAGCATGCCGTCCACGCGCTTGACGCCGTCTTGCGCCTCCCACGTTTTCAGCGCCTGTTCGTCGAACTGGATGAAAATCCCTTCGCCGTGAACCTGATTGGCGGGAACCCAATCCGGCTTACGGCGCGCAAGGCCCGCCATCTGTGGTCGCTCGTTGGGATCGCTCGATTCCTCGGGCGCTTCCACGCGGGTAAAGCCCAACAAGGCGTTGACCTCGCGTAGCCTTTCCAGCAGCAGCACTCTGCTGATTCGATTCTCAAAGCCGGACGGCGTGGCCACCTTCTTGCTCATGAAGTGCGGGTAGTCGGCAGGCGGATTGGCCGCCGTCAGCACCTCCCACTCCGGCCCCTTGATGTCGGCTTCTCCAACGGTGTCCTGACCGCCCCCGTTGCGATGGGCTTCGATGGCGGTCCAGACGTCCGATGCTGGGTACTTGTCGATGCCCGGCAAGGCCCCGGTCTTCTTCAAGGTCTTCACCGTCACCGCGACGGCGGCCTCCGAATCCAGATCGTCGAAGAACTCCCATCCGTCCTGAATCAGTTGGCCAAGCGGGTCTTTGGCCTGCGGGATGGCGAGCGCCGACAGGGTGATCGGGAACCAACTGTTCGTCGAACCCAGCAGGACTGCACGCGCTTCCTCGTCGCACTCTTCGTCGAAATGATCGAGGTGGGGATGTCTGCCTCGGCAACTCGGCAGGTTTTCCTTCCCGGCCTTGCCGAAAGCGTGGGCCATGCTGCGAGATGCGCCGCAGGCATCGCACTTCACCCACAGGTTCTCGGTCTGTAACGATGCCCCGCTCTCGAAGAAGCGCAGCGTTCCTTTGCACGAGCTGTTGCCACCGTGGACGAAGTAATGCCAAGGGAAATCGTCGAGGTGGCCGTCGCGGCAAGCCAAGAGGAAACGCGCCGGAACGGCATCGGCATCCTTCGCGGGCTGGTCGCCCTTGGAGCCACGGCATCCCTTGTGGACAAACCGGGTTCGTTCCGGACGGAAACGGTTCTCCTTGATTTCGAACAGTCCCGCGTCGAAGGGCGACAGAAGACCGCACTTCACGCAGCGCATCCAGCGCGGAAACGGGCGAACCGGAACACCGATGTTCGCTTCCGCCGACCAAGGATCGACGAGTTCGCTCTTCTGGAACGGTGGCACGCGCAGGTTCTCCACCTGCGCCCCGAGAACCTTGCGAACGGCGGCGAGCAAGCGTGGCTCGCCGACGGGCTGGCAGCGATCCTTCTCCCACTGGTCGATGCCCAGTGTCACCACCGAGAGGCTCGGCAGGTCGATCAGCGCGCCCGGCCCGTATGTCCAGAGCAGTTGACTGGGGCGGACTTCGCCGACGGGTGTTCTATTGGTGGTCATGGTTAGTCCTCGTCCTTCGGCACCGGACGCGGCTTCCACCCGTGGTCGTCCAAGATATGCCCAGTGTTCATGATCAGGCGCACGCCCGGTTCCACCTCACGCATCGACATCGGAACCGTCCAATTGTCCCAAGCATGGAGGCCCGGTGACTTGACCAGCCCGACCATCGTCGCTGCCTGCGCCCCCCGCTTTTCGTAGGCCAGCGTCCGACCGGGCACGCTCACTTCCTTCGCCCATTCGTCCGCACGTTCCTTCAGTTCACGCTCGGCCAGACTCTTGATGGTGGTCGTTTCGCTGACGTTCCAAGCCCGCCTCACCAGCACGTCGATGGCCTCGGTGATCGCGGGTTTGTCGGATTTGTCCAGTTCGCCTGCACCCACGTTCGGACTGAATGCGTCGTTCTCCAGCCGCATCAATGAGAGAAGTACACCGGTCAGACCGCGATCCATTGCGCGCGGCGAGAATGGCGTCACCGACTGCGCTTCCACATGCTTGTAGAAGGTCGCGTGGTAGTGCTCGAAGGTCTCGTAGTGCGAGAGGTCGCGCGGACGCGCCCATGTGAGCACGGTGCAGACCAAGCCTGGGAAAGAACGGCCCACGCGGCTGGTGGCTTGGATGTATTCCGCCGTACCCTTGGGTTGGCCATTCACCGCCATCAGGCCCAGCCGGTTCACGTCAACGCCAACCGACAACATGTTGGTCGCCAGCACCACGTCGATCGCGCGGGTGTCGCCCTCGTTCCATTTGGTCACGTACTTCCCAGTGGCCGCGTCGAACGTGGCCTTGAACTTGACCTCCAAATCGTCGAGGTACTTTGGGATGTCCTGACTGGAGACGCGAGAGGTCAGCTCGCGGATGTTGTTGACGCTGCGCTGAGCGAGCGCGGGCCGTTCGACCATGCTCATCTGCACACGGTAGGAACGCGTCTGCACGTCATCCTCTGCCAAGCGCCGCATCCCGCCCAGTTCACGCAGTGAATTGAAATATCCGACCGCCGTCATGTACGGATCGGCAGGCTCACCGAAGCGGTCGAACAGGGCTTGGGCTGCGGTGAGAAAGGCGGTATAGACGCGGATCAACATCGCGGGCCGCGAACTGCCCGGAGAACACACGCCCAGATAGCGCCGTCCGGGTCGCTCTTCGATCGGACGCTGCACCGAGAAGTAGTTGTCCTCCACGTCCAAGCCATGCGGTGGGAACACCGACACGCGCCGCATGAACACGTTGTTCACTTGCTCCTTGGCTTTGCGCACCGTCGCCGTGGACGCGACGATCTTTGGTTTGACCGTCTTTCCATCGAGCGTCCAGCCGCACAGTTCATCGACGGCGGACTCGTACAGACCAACCATCGTGCCCAGCGGCCCGCTGATGAGGTGGAACTCATCCTGGATGATCAGGTCGGGCGGTCGAATGGGGGTGACGGGCTTCACGGCCGCAGCAGGCAGACCCTTGGTCGCCCGGTGCCCGGTATTGCACTCGCAGCCGGGCCATAGCAAGCCGTGACGCTCGCATTCATGGTTCACCCGACCGAACAGCGTGCGCACCTGGCCGCGCCACTCCATCATGGCAAACTTGTCAACAGTGGCGATCATCATCGTCGGCGGACGGTGGTAGATCTCTTCGTCTACCGTCAGCACCGGGATACCGGGTTGGGGCAGCTTGGCGGATTTGCCGCGCGAGAACTCGCAGCGACCTTTCTTGTCGCCGCAGTAGACCAAGGTGCGCCCTCGATCCTTGTCCACATCCACGTCGCGTCCTGGTGCGATGTCGGAGCCGCACCACGGACAACTTGTCAGTTGCGCGGGAGATGTTGCCCCAGTGTGGTTCCTGCCGGGATTGCGGATGTCCTCGATGGCGCGATGGCTGTCCTCGGTCGTGCCCGGCGTCACCTTGTTGCCGACCCACAGACCGATGGTGAAGGCTTCATGGCCCAATGACGAATCGCCGCCGGTCAGCGCCTCGCGTCGCAGGACCTCCATCGCGCAGATCAGCGCAGTGGCACGCTGGAACTGCTGCAAGGTCAGCAGACGCAGGGTGTAGCGCATGATCACGGCCAGACCACGCGAGGCGTCGTAGCTGCCGAGCTTGCCTTTGAAGCGTCGGATCGCCATCGTGAATGCCGCCACGCCCAAATAGGCTTCGGTCTTGCCGCCACCGGTGGGGAACCACAGCAGATCGGCATGGGATTCCATCGGCTGCACGCGATCCGCATGCGTGGGGTCGGCCAGCGACGGGATGGACAGCAACAGGAACGCCAACTGGAAAGGACGCCAGCTGCGGTTCTTCGGCAGGTCGAACTGATCTACGGAGACGTCCCTGCCTCGCCGTACTTCGAGCGCGTACTGGCTGCGCACACGCTGGATCGCCATCGCTTTGTTGGCGAAGCGGAAAGCCGCCAGCGCCTTCTCATCGTTCTTCAGCGTGTCGATGCCTTGCTGCAGGCGCGCTTGGATTTCCTTGCACCGATCCAGCGCCTGTGCAGCCGAAGTGTCATACCCGACCACGTCCTCGCCGATGCGGACGCGCTGCTCGGCGATCCACGCGGTGTAGTCGTTTGTCAGTACGCTCAGGGCGGCGACCAACTCATCGACGCCCAACGTGGCGAGGCGCTGCATGTCGAGCAGGCCGCTCGCCACCATCTCCTTCATCGCTGGGCGGTCTGCGGCATCAAGTCCCGGCGTCTCCGTGACCTGCACTTCGTATTGCGGCAGCACGGTGGTGCGCACTTCGGTGGCCAAGGTCACGTCGTCCGCCGTCTCGGCATGGACGGCGACGCCATGTCCGACCGCGAACTCCACGCGGTTGCGGTAGATCATTTCCAGCGATTCGCGCTCGGCATCCATGCCATCAGCGTCCAGCACGGGACGGCGGCGGAAGATGGCACGGGTGGAGGCCTCTGCTTCCGCGCGCACGATCAGCTCCGGCTGGAACAACCACGCGGTATCGCGGTTAGTGTCCGGCTCTTCCTGAGCGTTGATCAGGAACAGCGTCACCAAACGGTCACCGTTGGCGTTCTTGGCGCGGATGGAACCTTGTATCCGAACGGCTGGACGATTCGCGTCCGGCGCCTGATGGGGGATCACGCCAGCGGTGAGCGGCAGCACCAACCTACCGCCGCTAGGGATGCGTTGCCAAACCTTGGCTTTCTGTCCGCTTGGACGCGTCAGCTCGTGGTCATTGTTTGACACGCGCTCGTAGGTACCCCAACGTGTCTCGACCTCAATACGTTCGACGTCGCCATCGACGCAGAAGGTCATGCCAAAGCTGCTCGGCACCAGAGACTGATTGCTGGCGGCGTCTATCTCGTCCGTCGAGTCGGACTCAGGCTCCACCCGCCCAGTCGCCGTCCCAAACTCCGCGCCAGGTTCATGCTGGCCGGGCACGATAGGGTCGGTGGGTTCCTCGACCTCGTCCTCGGCGAGCGGACCTTCCAGCCCTTCGATGCCTCCCTGGGCATTCTCACGCGGTGCCAGCTTGCCGACCAGATAACGATCGCGCACACTCATATCCACGATGCGCTCGTGGGGCCCACCCGCCGGGCCGAGCAGATCGTCCACAACGGCCAGTTGCAGTAGCTCGCGGATGTAGGCCCGATCCTCGACCACCAACACGCCGTCGATGGTCTGGTGCAGTGCCATGGTCAGTGCCGAAACGAATTCTTCCCACCGCAGGCGAACGACGTTTCCCGAAGACGGCGAAGCCAGTAACACACTTGCAACTGGCACGGGTGCGTCGGTGGAAGACACCCGGTCGAAAAAGATCGTGGTGATTTCGAGATTTGAGCGAATCCGCAGCACGCGGCCAGCGCGAACAACTTCACAGCTGGTGTTAAGAACAAGCACCCAATCGTCCTCGGCAATGGCTTGATATAGGGAGCGATCGCCCTTCAAGACCAACGTGTAGGGTGCGAGCCTGCGATCGCTGCCGAGGCAGTGGTCGATCGCGATCCATGCGACGGAGCTTTTGCTGTGTACCTGTTCTTGCATGACAATCCTCAAACTGGAAATTCACTTGTCAAAAGCGCTGCCACCCGCTCTACGGTATTCAATCCGTTAGATATTAATATCTCGGCCACATCTCGCCCAGAAATGAAAAGAATTGGGTGGCAGTCCTCGCGGACTTCTTCATACGCCTGCCGTGCGACCAGTGATGTGGTAACCAATACACCGAACTGTCGATGACGGATACGAGAAATAAGGCGAGATACTTCTTTCACGCCAACCGTGTTAGGTGCAATGTCATTTATTGGTGGCCTATAACACTTGGCCTCTAGCGAAAACTCTGCATACACCGGGTCATCTGCCAGGCCCAGCAAGTACCGACCGACCGCATCCCTGCCGCCATCAATCGTTCCACGAGTGATTTCATCAATTATGACCCTCGCATCGGTCATCTGGTAAACACGAGCAGCGAATGCTTCAAAGGCAATCGGTGCAGCTTGGAAATGCATCCAAACACACTCCAAAATTGATGCTTTCAATGACGTATCGGGTGTTTGTTGATCTACAGATCGAATGATTGTTGTTGGTTCTGAAGCCAGGGGACGATAAGTTCCTGTCGTCACCCAGTCCTGCCATGCTTTAGGTGCATTGCTTGTGTTCGCATTCCCGGCTGCCAAGTCTGCAATCCAAGCTCTCGATACGACTGGGACATCCAAAATTGTGAACGTTGAGCGATAGTTCTGGAAACGCTGCCCATCGGTGGATTTCCAGACCGCAACCAAATCTTCAGTTGCGGACAGACCGGGAAACCCGGGAATGGCTAAGCCTTTGAATTGAACTGAGCGAGCTCCATTCTTGGTTGGATACTTCTTGAAAATGAAAAAGGGGGAAACATCTAAACGAGGCGCCACATCATCGTGCAGGTTCGCAAACGCGTGCCGCAACACTTTGTTGCCACCAGTTCGTGTGTCATGCAACTCATGGCCAGGTGTTTTGTTGTCACCAAAATAAATGAACTTGCCGGTGTTTAAATCAAGCGAATCTGGCCAATCTCGGTCCTCTCCCGTTGTGAACAGGACCACCCAGTTCTTACTGCTGCCTCGACCAGACACCCGAAACCCACCCATATTTCCTGACCCGGGCAGTAGTTTTGAAATTGGTTCGCCTGCGAGCTGGCCGTCCGCGCCACTTTCATAAACGCAGTCAACGATCAAGTCACTCTTAGGCAGCCGGTCGTATGGCACTATTTTCATTGCTATATGACCCCTACAGCTCGACCCGAGAGAAATGCGGATAGATACGATAGAACTTCTTGAACACATCGAAGGGGTTTTCGCCCATGTTCGACATCGGCAACTCGAAACCCATCTTGGCTTGGGCATCGTCGCTTGATTCCATCGTTAGCCGCTCCAGCGTCGAGAGCGCAGGCAAATCGACCCGATGTGGCGCATCGGTTGTCGCATGGAACTCCCAAGCCTTCACCACGTCCTCAATGATCTTGTCATTGTTCTGGCAGACCACGAGGGCCGCCGTCACCATCGCCTGCCCGTCGGCATAGTGGGTGGCCAGTGCCCAGACGATGCGGCGATCTCGAAAACTGAGGACCTCCTTTTCAACTGCCAGCTTGAGCGCATGTAGCAAACTTTTCCCGAAGTTCTCCTGCTTCATCCCGTCTGCAATCAGTCGATTCGGGAAAAGCGCACCGAGTCGCCTTTGGAATGCCTGAAGTCGCCACCCCATGAGCTCTGCCTCTGAAAGATTTCCATCTGGCCTGCCAAGAGAGCTAGGATTTGCATTCAGCGTAATCCGCAACACGCTGCCGATCGGCACTGTGCCAATGGTCCGCGCGAACCGCTCGATCTGCGAGGTGATGCCCTTGGGTTCCGTGTAGTCGAACCAGATAATCGCGGGCGAATCGAGGTTGGTTTCGTCCAAATAGTCTTCAAGACTCTTGTGAACACACTCGATCGAGGCAATGGGGCGATTGAACAGCTGGCGCTTGTGAACCTGCTCCTCTGTCTCAATGCAGGTCATCTTGGCTATGCCGAGTCGGCCGTGGATCAGCCGGAAGTCTTCGAGAAAAGGGCCGCCAAGGCCGACGTAGTGATATGTTTCGAGCGCGAGTTTCGGAGCCAGCCGCGTCAGCAGCGACAGGAACAGTTCTCGATCCACAGCTTTGTTGGGCCGTAACCGGTACGGCAGCGAAGATCCAGCACTCATCGTTCAGCTCTCCTGCTTCTTGGCCTTCGTGAGCTGCATCTCGAAGCACTTGTCGCCGACAATGCCGGGCTTTTCGTCCGGGTCATCAAACAGCAGCTTGGAGACGAGCCGCACTTCTTCGGCAGGACGTGAGAAAACGATCTTGCGGGATGATGGTTTTTTTTCCTCCGGCTCCGGCAAGACCTTTGCCTTCTGCGGGTTGAATTCGATCGCGTCCCCAACCTTTCTCGTGGCACTGCGAGTGGCAACGACCTCAATGGCACGGCTCAACGACATCGGTTTGGCAGACTCCCAATGACTCGACTGATCGGCGCGCGGATGGTTCTTCCACAGGTTAGTGTATGAAATCCAGATGCGCATACCCTCTTTCATCTTGACGAGGGATTCCAGCCAGACGTTCGACGAGGTATCGAGTGCGCGCTTCGTCGTCGTGACCGGCAATTTGTCGGCGTGTTTGGAACGGAACTCAATGATGCCTGTGACGATGGCAAACTGCGGGTGGTAAAGCGGAATGCCGTCGCCCCAGCCCGTCAAACGACCTTTATCTCCAACGATGACCGCACGATCGTTGCAAAGCACCGTCCAGCCCGCAGTAGCAGACGAACGGTCACGTTCGAATCCCGCATCGTCCTCCTCATCGTCACCAAGACTCTTTCCCGTATTGAGGCCAACGGTGATCGAAACGAGCACGCCGTCTATCATCTTTTGGAAGATGTAAGGGGCCGGACTCTTCTCGTCTGCCGAAACGAGTACTTCGACACGGACAGACTCCACGGGTGTCCCGTTGAGTTGCACACTCAAGCCCAATTGGAGAAACATAGTGAAGTGCTCCGCGATCGCGGTGCGCACCTCGTTCTCGAAGGCCCCGTTGGCAAAATGCCGCGAGACGCCTTCGTACAGGTCGGTGACATAAATCGTAGTGCCGGCCTCATTGAGCCGTTCCTCGGCTTCAGTCGGCTCATTGATGGGAAGCGGGTCCCAGTTCTTGGCATCCAGCCATTCCGATGTGATCGGCACCTCGAACGTGTCCTCTCCATGCCGCGTCCGCACCAATGCGTTACGCCCCATCTTGAAGATCGCACGCTTCATGCCTACGCCGTACATGCCGATGGTTTCGGCATCAGAATCGCGGTCGTCATCGGGTTCTCGCCCCATCTTGAACGCGTAGTGCTTGGCAACGTCGCGTGGGATGCCACCGCAGTTGTCGGCGATGGAGAAATGGTCTTCGGCGATTTCAATGTTCACGAAATGCTTGGCGTAGTCGACGCCATTGCCGTTCGCCAGTCGCATTGCGCCATCGAGGCAGTTGTCAAGCAGGTCGAGAATCGCATCGGCGAGACTGATGTCGCGCGTAAGCATCGACACGAAAAACTGCTTCGTCGGGCTTGCCTGGGCGATGTCAGTGCTTGGTCTTGTCATGGACCGGTTCTCCGTATGCAATCCGATCTCGTCGAAGCGACGGTCGTTTCAGATGTCGGCGCAGCTTGATTTCGAGTCATAAGGCCCCCTCGTGATGGTCGTCCTGGCGGCCGGGCTGGATGCGATAGCGTGCGCCACGCCTCTCGCCTTGGCGTTCGACTCTTCTGTCCAAGATCAGGTCAGTGATCGCGGCATTCCACTGGCCGTCCGAGATGCCAGTGGCAGCGATGACATCAGCCTTGGCATGCCAGCCACCGTGTGCGCCCAGGAAGCTAAGAATTGCTGTGACGGGCGTAGTGCCATGGACCACGGTGACAGCCGAACCCTCAAAATCAAGGGAGGACTGGGTAGTTGCTGCGCTCTTGGTGCGTCTGACGGGAGTCGGCTTGGAATCACTGTGCAGACGCTGCACGACTTCTTGCTCGTGACGTTCGCGATTCAAATCTGAAAGTCGCCGGAGCAATTCGGTCCGCGCGGCCTCCGAAATGGTGAAACGAACGCGATCGTTCTCCGGAAGATACGGGACGTTGTGGTGACCATGTGCAAGTTCAATGTCACTCCACCCATAGGCATTTAGAACAACGTTGTCAATCTCCACATGAAGGAGGCGAAGTTCTTCAACGATTTTGTCCGAGGCTTCGTGATAGAGGTTGTAGAGCCTGGTTAGTCCGCCAGAAAGTTCTGCGCAAAGTCGTCGTCGTGTGCCGTGCAAGCGTTGTGCCAAACGCACCAATGCCTGACGTGATGTCTCATCTGTTTTGGGGCAAGGAAATGTTTCGAATAGATCAGTTTGCGCATATCGAAGCCCTACCACGCCAACGCCTCTGGTCGACCGATATTGCCATGCCCACACATGATGAACAGCCGAATCGAGAAGCGCCTGCCAGCTAACATCCGGCACCGCAAACACAACAATCTGATCAGACGCGACGAAATCACTTGGGAGTTGACTGAATGTCAGGAACTTTGACAGCCGCCCCGTCCCCAGTGCAATCTTCTCGCGCGTATGACCTGACCAACCCTCTGGATGGCGCTCGAAACTTGGGCCCCGACCAATTGCGTGATAAAGGGCCGGGCGCTTATCAGCGTATTGCCACCAACGCTGAGGCAGCGGCTTGCGCAGCACGTATTCGCCTCGAACATTCTGTCGTTGACGCTCAGGCCGGACGCGCTCACTGATCCACTCCCATGGCAATCTGTATTGACTCGCGCGCTCTTCAGACCAATCCCAGAAATTAATTACCCAGCGCCTTGGGCGCTGCTCCGGGTCCGAATTGAGGTCGTCCCCAATGATGTAAGGACAGATAACCTCAGCATTTTTCGAATCAGCATCGAACATACGCTGCGCGTCCTCGGTAGTCAGTACGAAACCCATGCCGAGGACGATTGATCCTTGATATGCGATTTCCTCATTGGCCGTTAGATGTTGTGGACTCCATTCCTCACGATCCGAAAGAAACGCCGAAACAAAGGGTACTGGTTGGCCCATCAATGTGCGTTCGCCCTGCCAGTCACCTTTGTGAGCATGCACTCGGCTAGTGAAGACTGCAGCTTTTCCGGGCCAGGGTTCATTTGGAAACGCAGCATGAATCACAGCACCTGATGCAACCATCGCCTCCAGTCCAACCTGTCGCGTGTCGCCCTCGGCGATAGTATTCACCGCGAGGAGGCCGAAGCCACCACTAAGACGAAGCAGACTCCACGCACGCAAGAAGAAGTAAGCCACCAGATCAGCAGAACCTCGACGACCTTCTGCAATCCAGCTTACGAGCCAGTCGCGGTAAGCGTTGCCAGCAACTCCAGTGATACGTTTTCCTCCGAGGAATGGCGGATTTCCGACCAACGCATCGAAGCCTGCTGGCTCCCGCGCAAATACCTCAGGAAATTCCACTGGCCAATGAAAGGGGCGTCGCACAAGCTTGCCTTGTGGCAAATCGGTCGCAAGCGATGCGCAAGATCTGTGTCGCATCCAAGCGAGCGCGTCGTCGTTGCCGTCGATGGCCCGTCCGGCATAGATAGTCAGCGAGGAGAGAGTACTTTCAAATGCAGCACCGGTACCGCTCAATGCGAGAACCTCACCGATGAACGCGTCGGCGATGCAATGCGGCACTTCAAGCCTTCGGCGCGCATCAGCGTCCAGATGTGCCATCGACTCCACGTCGCGGATGTCGCGGATGGGCACTTGGCGCAATTGCTGCCGCAGTTCAATTGCCTCGCGCACGGCCCGTTCGATGTTCTGGCCGAATAGACGCAGTTGCCCTTGGCCCGTGGGATGCATCGAAAGCTGGGTGAGTTGATCCAGCTGATGGATGCCGAGCAGGCTGTCTCCGCAGCGCAGGCTATGGTCGAGGAAGCCGAAAGGGCGATCCTTGGCAAGCGTCACCAGCCAAATGGAGAGCTTGGCCAGTTCAACGGCCAGTGGGTTTAAGTCAACGCCATAGAGGCAGCGTTCGGCAATGAGACGACGGGCGATAATGGTACGTGTCTCAGTGTCTCGCGGCAGCGCCTCAATGTTGGCATCGGTATCCGCCACTCGCCCGTCGACATCGATCATCTTGCTCTGCGCCTCGGACTGCGCCCAAGCCTCCACCAGTCGTTCGGCCAGCCACCGGCAGGCTTGTACGAGGAAAGCGCCCGAACCCATTGCCGGATCGCAGACCTTCAGGTCGAGCAGTTCGGCGGGTGATTTCAATGCCCATTCCGCACGCGGCATGCCTCGTGCCGGGCCAACGTAGGCAATGGGCGTGAGCGTCTCGGCGACGATCGCCTCAGTGAGCGATTTCGGCGTGTAGTGAGTGCCGGACTCACGTCGGTCGGTGCCGTTGGTGACAATGAAGGCTCCGGCGGGATAGACCAATGGATAGCCCCAAGGGTCGGTGCGCACCAGATGGCCGAAGGGTTTGATGCGGTCGCGCAGCGCCGTGTCGCCGTGGCAGGCCGTCAACATGCGGTCGGCGAGCGCGTCATCCACGGCACGGTTCAATTCATTGCGCACTCGACTGACAGAACTACCGGAACGCTGCTGGAGCAATTCGGCGAATCGCTCAGCACCGTCCAGCTGCGCCGATTCGAGTTCGGCCAAGGTGACCCAGGGCGACTGGGCACTCTTTGTGCCGTCTAGTTCCAATGTAACTTCGGCGGTGCGCTTGACCGTGCGTTCTAGCAGGCCCTCATAGACGTAGCCGATCTGCTCCACGTCCAGCGCCCGATACGATAGCGTGCGCCCCCGGAATTGCTGGATGGCCTTGAGCAGTAGCAAGACTGTGCGGTTGTCGATGGGCAGCGGTTTGGCGACGTCGATGCGCCAGTCGGAGCCCTTAGCCCGCCCCTCCAGGAAGGGGAAGCGATCCGGATCGAACAGGGAACCGCCTAGCGCAGGCAGACGCAGGTTTTCGTGCTCAATGCCGCCATACACGGCACGGAACAAGGCCAGCAGGCGTGACCATGCGTCCCAGCGGCGCTCCAGAATCTCGTCCGATTCGACGCGCAATTGCATCCGCAAGGTGGAGAGCGCGTAGTTCGCCTCGTAGCGTTCGTCGCCCAAGAGCAGCAGGCCACGCTCCTCGGCGGAGAGCAGGAAGACCAGCCGCATCATCACCGTAAGCGCGGCCTCGTAGAGTTCGGTTTCCTTTACGCCGCGCAGTAACTCTCGGCTGCGGTCTTGGTCTGCCTTGTCGAGCGCCTGGATCAGCACTTCGACGGCGCGCCGCACCTGCTCGCCCAAGGCGTCGGTTACTTCGTCCTGGAACTTCAGCGAGCGATCGAACAGCGCGGTCAGCCGTTCAGACTCGTCCACGAAGAAACGCCGGATGCCCAAGAGATGGACGAAGGCTTGGAGAGTGACGGGTTCCTGGCCCCAGATGCGAGCATACCAACTGGCGAAGGTAGTGATCGCCCCCACCGGCGCATCGACCAGCATCCAGCGCTCGCCGTTGGTGACGAGGCCGAGACGGCACCCCGTGGCGCGACAAAGCGCCACCATGCGTTCTGCCGGTGTACTGGCCCAGCCATCCAGCTTCGAGGTGGCATCAAGATTGACGTCCGCCCAGTAGGCATGAACGAGCATCAACGGCTTGTCGTCATTACCGACAACAGCAAAATCCGGCGACAGGTTCAAACCGTGCTCGGGCAAGCTGACGTTCGATTGCGTGGCACACCAGTCCTTGCCCTTCAGCACATAGCCACGACCGTCCTCGTCGAGTTCTAGTCCGCGCGACAAAACTTCATCAATCCATGCAGTATGCAGATCGGCAAAGTGCGGATCGTTCGTTTCCTGAGCTTCGTGCCATTCGTCGTAGGCTTGGCGCAGCCGCTTGCGCTTGGCTACGTCAAGCTCTTCCAACCCTTGCGGGAAAGCTTCCTTTAGGACGGGAACAGCAAGGAATGGGCCGGAAATCTCGATGAGCGAGAGCCATTCGTGGTGCATGCTCATGCGACACCTCCGGCTGACACCGGCACGATGAAGATTACGGCTACGGGGAAGGTGCGGTCGTTGAGCTTGGCGTAGCGGGCTTCAATGGCCTGTGTTTCCATCCGGCGCTCATCGGGAATGCGGGCGAGGCGTGCTTGCAGTGCCGCGATGTCGCGGTGAAGCTGAGTGCGCTCATCCACGGTGAACAGCGAAAGCTGTTCGGGCTGCCGCTCCTTCTTCAGTTCAGACTGAATGGCCTTTTCCAGATCGTCCAGCACGGTGCCAATGTCGTCGATCTCCTGCTGCTTGCGGGTCTGAAGGGTGTTGGTCAGAAATCGGAGGCGTTCCTTCGAACGGGCATCGACCGCTTTCAAGATGGCGTCCTGCTGAAGGTCGAAGCGGGTGCGAAGCACATCGAACAAGGATGGTGCTGCGATGATGGGCTTGGCCTCATCCAGCCATTGCTGGACACGGGTGACGCCTTCTTCACGCCGGAAAGCTTGGTCTCGCAGATAGCCGCCGGACACCGTCAGTTCCTCGTGCAACCGATGATGGTTGCCTCCGGTGACAAGCAGCCGCGAGACGACGACCACGGCAGGGCCGTCGATCTGCGTGTCAGGCACCGTGCGGAAGGTGACACGATGCAACTTCTTCACGTCGTCCTGCGCCCAGATCTCCGCGCGCAGCAGGCGCAGACACATCTGCACCAAGCGATGGTTCAAATGGACGAGCACGACATCGTCACGGCCACTGGCGACGGCGTGGTCGAAGGTGATGGGCCGTATTCGTTGGGTGTGCGGGTGACGCAGCCCCTCCAGGCATCGAGACCAGGAGCCGGACAGCGCGGGCATCCGAAAGACGCTGCCCGATGGTGCGCCATCAAGTTCGGCTTGTTCCAGCGGCGGACGGCCCGCCAGCGCGAGGCCGGTCTTCACGGCCATCAAGACGTGGTCGGGGGTGAGGTGGAAGTCCTGTTGGGTGGTGAGCAAACGCTCGTGCAGCTTGGCGACGCGCTCCTTCAACTCGCGTTCGGCGCGAACGAAGTTCTTGGCTCGGGCAATCCGCGCTTCGGCGAGACGGGTGTCCAAGTCCTTCAGCGAGCCTTCGATGAGGCCGGACATCTGCGGCGCGATGACGGGGTTGACGCTGCCCATGTCGGCGCGCATCGAATCCAGCTTCCGCAAGGCCCGAAGAATGTCCTCGCCATGGCCACCTACCGACGCACTACCCGCGTTGCCGCCATCAACAGGGTGCCAGATCAGTACTTCCTTTTCGCGCTGACCGTGGCGGTCGATACGCCCGTTGCGCTGCTCCATCACGTTGGGGTTGTAGGGAATCTCCAAGTGGATAAGCCGATTGCAGTGATTCTGCAAGTCGATGCCTTCCGACGCTGCGTCGGTGGCAAGCAGGATGCGAACGGGAGAATCGTGAGGCGAAGCTTGGAACGCCGCCTTGATCGGCTCCCGCTCCTCTTGAGAGAGTCCACCATGGAGTTGGGCGAGGCGTTCACCGCCGAAACCATGGCTGGCGAGGATTTGATGTATCCACTGGTGCGTGGTGCGGTACTCGGTGAACAGGATCACCCGGCGTTCGTTCCACTGCCCGCCCGGCTTGAGGTTGGCCGCGAGCCAGTCGAGGATGGCCTTGGCCTTCGAGTCGGCCTGATTCCGGGCGCGTTGCGCCCATGCCCTCAGTTCGCCCAGCATCCCACGCTGCTCCGCCGTCAGAGGTGATGCACGACGTGTCGCTTCCTCGACAGCTTCGGCTTGGGCGTTCTCGACTTCCCGATCGTCAGCGTAGTCCTCGTCGGCTTTCAGGATGGCCTTGTAAAGGATGCGCTCGGCCATCGTGTCCGGCTTCGCAGGCCGAGCTTCGGACAACGACGCGACGTGCTTCTCGACCGTGGATGCGAATGCTGCTGGCGACGAAAGTAGGCGCTTCTTGAGGAGGCGATTCACGAAGGCGGTGCCGAAACCGTTGCCAGCTTTATCGGCGTCCTTCTCACGGCTAACACAGTAGTAGTCCAGCTTGCGATGGATCTCGCGTTCTTCCGCCGTGTACGGGACTTCGAGCGCCTGCAAGGTTCGACGGGCATATAAGGGGTTGCCCTGCGCATCGACCAGATCGCTCTTCAGGCGACGGATCATCACCTGACTCAGGCGCTTCTCGTCGGGGAGGATGTTGCGCGCGAAACGTTGGTCATCAAGCAATTCCAGAAGCGAGGTGAACGACTCGGTGTAGCCGTTGTGCGGCGTCGCGGTCAGGAACAGGCGGTGCTGGAAATGCGGGCCAATGGCGCGGACGAAACGCGTGCGCTGACTCTCCAGCGCGTAATGCGCGCCTGCGGCGGGCGCGACGTTGTGCGCCTCATCCACGACCAGCAGGTCGAATTTGCGGGGGTGGCCGACATGCGGAGGGATCACGTCGCGCATGGCACGCAGGCCTTCGCCGCCTTTGGCCCAATCCATCGACGTGATGAGGCGCGGATGCGACGTCCACGGGTTGGCGTGAATGCCGCGCTCGCGCCGCAACTGCTTGATGTAGTCGGTGTCCACCACGCGGAAGTCGAGGCCGAACTTCTCCAGCATCTCGACGCGCCACTTCTCCTGAAGCGACGCTGGGCAGATGATCAGGACTGTGCGCGCGCGATGCCGCAGTAGCAATTCCTGGATGACCAGCCCGGCTTCAATGGTCTTGCCCAGGCCGACATCGTCGGCAATGAGCAGATTGACGCGAGCCATGTCGATGGCGCGCACCAGAGGATCGAGTTGGAAGTCCTCAATGCTTACGCCGCTACGGAACGGCGCTTGGAGAAATCCCCGATCGGCATTGGTGGCCGCACCCCATCGCACGGCGTCGAGGAACGCGTCGAGTGTGTCGGATTCGTCCTGCCCCGTGACCGAAGGCAGTCCAGCCCGCTCAATGACCTGAGCGCCCGGCTCAATCTCCCAGATGACTTGAAGTTCTTCGCCGAGACCGTCCTCGTCGATCGACGACAGCGTCACGCAGTGTTGAGGCGTACCGGTATCGAGTCCGGCGACGTCTATGTCGGCTACGACCCACTGACGGCGGCGCACTTCGACGAGTTGCCCTGGCTCGGGGCGAGCGCGATAAGCGTGTAACCCATGTTCCGTCTTGACGCTCATTTAGAGGTCTTCTCCCATTTATGCGTTTTGGTTCTAGTTTGCCATAGGGCCACGCCCGTCCGACGCTACAAAGTGAACGAAGGAACCCGTCAGACGGGAATCCGAACCATCTACGCTACGGAGACTACTGCCATCAGACGACCTGTGTTTGATAGCCGGCAGTCCGAAGACATTTCCAACGACCTACCGGGCCACAAACAAAGACAGATGTTGGTTGATGCTTCGAGCAATGGCACGACCGAGATCAACCGGAACCGCGTTGCCAATCAACCGACCGAGCACCTTGAAACTCACTTCTCCATCTTGCGGGATGAACGCATAGTCGCGTGGAAAACTCTGCAAGATCGCCGCCTCCCGCAGAGAGATTGCTCGATCCTGCTCGGGGTGGCCGAAGCGCCCATTGCCGAAGCCGTAGCATTGGGTCGTCATTGTCGGCGCGGGCTTGTCCCATTCCATGCGTCCGTAAACACCCGGATACGTTCGCCCACTTTCGACTTGATGGCACTTAGCTACCAAGTCCTTGGGCCAGTCGCGCCAAGTGCCGCCGGGCTTAGAAACTTTGATGCGTTTGAGGTTCTTCTCAGACAAGGTCGAGGTGACATGCAATTTGTCTCGCGGGGCAGATTCGCCGGCACTGAGAGGTCGCAAACGACCGATGGCCTGCTTCACGGTTTTCGGCTTCTCGTGGGTCGGCGCGATCATCTGAATGTCTCCGTGCTTGGAGGCGAGTAGAACCATCCGTCGTCGCATTTGCGGCACGCCATAACGGGAGCTATCGACGACGTCGTACCAAACTTTGTAGCCTAGTCGCTCCAACGTATCCACGAAATCGTGAAACACCTCGTGCTTGGCGACGGTCGGCACGTTCTCCATCGTGATGACGTCCGGCAGGGAGCCTTGGGCGAGACGCGCGAACTGATACAGCAGGCCCCACTTGCCGTCCTTCCCATCCAATTCGTAACGCTGGGCGTAGGTCGAAAAAGGTTGGCAAGGCGCACAGCCCGCCAAAATGGTCAAGTCCGCGTCACCAAACAGCTCATTAAGTTCATTGGTCGTGACCTTGCTGATGTCACGTTCGAGGAATCGGGCACCACCATTGTTTGCCGTGTATGGGAAGTGGCAGGCGGGATCGAGATCAATGCCTGCGACGACGGGAAGCCCCTCTAATTTGAAGCCATGCGTCAACCCACCCGCGCCGCAGAATAGATCGACACAAGCAATATTTTTCTTCATGTCAACTCTCTTGTTTTCGTTTAGAACGCTGCATGAGAAGGCGGTCGAAACCGACAGAAGCCAAGTTTTTCATAACTTTTCTCGACATTCGTTTTCCGCCGCACCAACTGAGCGCCCCCCGGCGACTTCTTCGGTTTTGAATTTTCTAAGTCGGCCGATTCGATGGGCAGACCTATTCCAGACCCCGCAAGGTTGGGCGCTGATCGACCAAAAATCCAACCCAGGCAACGGCGCCCGCGACGTGACCCTGGCCCAGAAGTACTGCCCCAACGGGGCCCCGCCTACGCCCAGGCTCTGCAAGCCACGGGCCTGCCAGTGCTAATGCAGGATTGTACTTACCGGGGGGGCACAGGTGTTGCAGGTGCAACCTGGGTGAATTGGCATGATCTGGCAAGCCATAGTCTTGCCCTTTTACTCTTGATGCAACCTGTGCAATCCAAAAGTCTTCAGGGTACAAAACTGCGATTTTCGCCAGCGACCCCGATGGGGGCATGCGAGATCAAAACAGAAGACGAGCCGCCCTGGGGTAGCTCATGCTGTCAATTTTCGGGCTGCGCCTACAGCATTAAATCCCTGTTTGCGACCTGCTATCACAGCAACATCGGGCAGATTTTGTGCCGCCCTGGCAATCTGCTGAGTCTTGGCAGGCGAATAGGCGACCTTAGACATCGCGGAACGTGCACGGGCCATGGCGACGTCAGAAATGGGCATCACCGGCTTAGGCAAAGTTTGAGCGTGCTTCATCAGTGTACTTTCTTGAAGAGGTATGGTACCGCGTCACCGCCTGACTGTCGAGTGAGACCAAAGTTCTGCTCATAGAACTCGATCAAGATAGGATCAGGGTCGCAGACTCGCACCTCTGCGAGTTCAAAGTAGGCGGCAAGGGCTTCCGCATACTGAATAGCAATCCGTGCGGCGTTGCCCTTTAGGCCGATGGCATCCAGCTTACGCTCCAAATATTCGATGCTGACACAACCTGCACGGAGGGCAGCGTCTTGAACGGTAGTTTCTAGTCCCCGTCGACACTGGTCTGGCAAACCTGAGCGACTGCAAGCAGTCTGAAACCGAAGTTCAATCCAGAATTTTTCAGGCATATATCCCCCTCCTGAGCTGATACAGATAGGCCAATTTCCAGCCTGCCTCCAGCCCCAACGCCCCGCTCGGGCTCGTGCCCAGCGGGGTTTTCTTTTGGTCCCTCACCTCAGGAGAATTCTTTGATGCTTCCAACCCAGTCCCCCATGGACTGCCTGTCCGCCTTCGTCGTGGTGTTCGCCCTGGGCGCACTCACGGCACTGGCCGTTCAACGCATGTCGCAAGCAAGCACCCGTTGCTCCGCCAACCCTCATTGCCCCCAATCCGGTCATGCGAGTTGAATGTCCCTGCTGCCAAAGTGAACAAACCACCGAGCTGGCCTGGGGTCGCAAGACCGGTTGCGCCATCGGCCTGATGGCCGGTATCGCGGCTGGCTCTGTCGGCTTAGGTGCGGTCACGTCAGGTGGTTCTGGTTGGGATGTCCCGGCCTTGGCAGACTCCAACTCATCTTCCAGTCCTCTGGGTCAACTGATCTTGGGCGCACTGGTTGGCGCCACAACAGGTTGTGCCGTGGGCGCCCGTCTGGGTGAATCCATCGACGAGCACCTGCTGCACAACCGCCGCTGCCTGGACTGCGGTCATCGCTTCAGCATCAGTCGAAGTTACTGACGCGCGTTCGCTGCCCCGTGCCTCAGCCACCGGCCCTTCTCGGACGGCTGGCTCCCACTCCTCACTGCTGCTGGCCCCGCGTACCTCTGGGTACCCGGGGCCTTATGCCGTCTGGGGTGGAGGCAACTTGGGGCGTCTTCCCTTTCTTTGTCTCGCACTGCTTCGGCCTTGGGCCAAGGAGGTTTTCATGACTTGTTTGTGTTCTTCAGGTGGGGCTGCCGTGGGCACCCTTTCCCGTTCTGTCTCGGACTCGACGGTGGCCTGCTCTGGCCTGTCCACCTATTCCCGAGCCCCCGTGGTTCAGGAAGCACTGGCTCATCTGGAGCGTTCGGTGCGGCACAGCTACTTCCTGAGCGGCCCCTGCGCCGTTCGGGATTTTCTGCAGGTGCTGCTGGCCGACCGGCCGCACGAGGTGTTCACGGTGGTGTTCCTGGATGCCCAGAACCAGGTGCTCGATGCCCTGGAGATGTTCCGCGGCTCACTGACCCAGACCTCGGTCTACCCCCGAGAGGTGGTGATCGAGTCCCTGGCCCGTCAGGCCAACGGCGTGATCCTGGCCCACAACCACCCCAGTGGCTCACCGGATCCGTCTACCGCCGACATTGCCCTGACCAAGACCTTGCAGTCCGCCCTGTCCCTGGTGGATGTGCGTGTGCTGGATCACTTCATCGTCACCCGCAGCGGCCTGGTCAGCTTGGCCGAGCGCGGGTTGATCTGAGTTTCTTTCGGTTTCCTCATTCCTTTTTCAGGAGATTTTCATGGCTCATTTGATGCAATCCATGGCCTATGTGGGCGAGACGCCCTGGCATTCCCTGGGCAACGCCCTGCCCGCTCGCCAATCCATCGATGTCTGGGCCCAGCAAGCGGGCATGGACTGGAAGATCTGCGAGACGCCGGTTCGTTTCATGGCCGGTGAAGCCGGTGGTCTCGGTGCCATCCAGACCTTCGAAGATCAGAAGGTGCTGTACCGAAGCGACACCAAGACAGCCTTGTCTGTTGTGGGTGGCCGGTATCAAGTTGTGCAACCCAAGGAGGTGCTGGAGTTCTACCGGGACCTGACCGAAGTGTCCGGGTTTGAACTGGAGACCGCCGGTGTGCTGAAAGAAGGCCGCAAGTTCTGGGCACTTGCCAAGACAGGCAAGTCCACGGCCTTGAAGGGTACTGATGTGGTCAATGGCTACCTGCTGTTGGCGACGTCGTGCGACGGGACCTTGGCCACCACGGCCACGCCGACCACGATCCGGGTGGTGTGTCACAACACCCTGACGATCGCCCTGAATGGTGCAACCAGTGCCATCCGGGTGCCGCACTCCACGGCCTTCGATGCCCAAGCGGTGAAGAAGCAGTTGGGGATTGCAGTGTCCAACTGGGACAGCTTCATGTACCGCATGAAGACCCTGGCTGAGAGGAAGGTGAAGACCCACGAAGCGATGAACTACTTCCTCAAGGTGATTTGCCAGCCTTCGGGCATGGACGGCCACTACGGCTATCCGGGACATCAGGGCCACCTCGATCCTGCGGCCAAGTTGGTCAACGAGCGTGCTTTGAAGAAGGTGCAAGCCCTGTATGACGGGCAAGGCCGGGGAGCTGAACTGGCATCAGCCCAAGGCACGGCCTGGGGATTACTGAATGCCGTGACCGAATTCGTGGACCACGAGCGCCGGGCCCGGTCTCAGGAATACCGGCTCGACAGTGCCTGGTTCGGTCAGGGGGCCAACCTCAAGCAGCGGGCGCTGGACCAGGCACTGCAGTTGGTCGCTTGACTCCTGCGCCTAGGCATACGTCTGAGCCTGCGCCTGTGCGTAGGACTGGTCTTACGCCTGTTCCTTGTGCCTTCCTACTTCGGCTTCCTGTCCTCCGTCCCAGCCATCGCACTTCTCCCCCACCCCACGGCATAAGCCCCGCCCACCCTTGATGGATGGCGCGGGGCTTTTGCTTTGTGGGTGAGAGCTTTGTTGGGGTCAGGTTTCTTGTTC
>Ga0187844_10000299_pt1 | contig 38686 bp, 34 predicted proteins | sample SpaLakP09_SKY_50_FD_134517 | JGI IMG/M metagenome (GOLD analysis project Ga0187844, IMG submission 134517) | Oligotrophic lake water microbial communities from Sparkling Lake, Wisconsin, USA - SP09_SKY_50 | ecosystem: Environmental > Aquatic > Freshwater > Lake | place: USA: Sparkling Lake... | reverse complement strand
GGCGCTGGCGGGCATTCAACAGTGGCATGGCGCCACGGATTCGACCATCATGCACAACACGGTGTTCGGGTGCAAAATCGGCATACTCATCGGCGGCGGCGACGCTGGAACCTTGCCGAACGGTTCAGAAAACAACTACGTTGCCAACAATATCGTCTACGACAACCTGACGTACGGCATTATCGAAGGGGGCAAGGTCGGCGCCAACAACCGCTACATCGATAATCTGGTGTACCTGAGCGGTACGAATGTGCAAGCGGCTGGCCACGTCAGCGGCACGATCTCGGCAGATCCCGAGTTTGTGAATTACCAGGCAGACGGCACCGGTGATTACCGCCTGCAGAAAACCTCTCCGGCTATCCGCAAGAGCGCCCACTCCTCCATATCCCCAGGAGGACATTAGCAAGGGCGGCGCATATCCGTTTTCGAAGCACCGTGCAATGGTCCATGGTGTCGAGCGCCGCACTCGTCCGCACCGCAGATCCATCGATACGGTTGGTCCCGCCCGGAGAAATAAAGCGCGACGTCGACCAGCCGGTGATTGATCGTGGACGGTCTCAAACTGCAGATGACGAAGAATGCGAGCAAGCTCATCGCCACCGCCCGTGGGTGGGCGCCAGGCGCCGGCAATGTGGCCGACAGGCGTACAAACACACGGCCCGCGGCAACGCCAAGGACCAGGCTCGCAAGGACCTCCGAAGTCGTGTGATACCGGAACACGATGAGCAGTACGCCGAGGCCAATGCTGAGCGCCACACCGAGCGCGAATCCGCGCTTGCGCCAGGTGTCGGGGGCTTGCTGCAGAAGGACGAAGAACAGAACGGGCAAGACGGTCGCTGTCCGCCACGCGTGACCGCTCAACGCCTTGAACCCGAGCGGAGACGATTGCAACCCCCACCCAAGGAAGGCAATCTTGGACAGGGCAACCAGTCCCAGGCCGGTGGCAAAGATCAGGCACCAGCATGAAGCCAGCTTCCATGCACGACCGGACATGAGCCAAACCGCGATCGCACCCGCCGTCGGCACCATCACCGCCGTATGGCCGATATCGATGACATGCGTCCACGACATCATGGGCCCGCCGGCAGTGGACAGCCTTCCGCCATGGTCATGACTTCCCTGATGACGAGGCAGGTCTTCCGGATGTCCTCGTCGCTCAGGGTTGGGTGTACGAGAAACATCAGGCTCGTTTCTCCTAATTCCTTTGCCACCGGCAGGCGAGTCCGAGGACGGAAACCTGTGTTATCGAAAGCCTTCTCCATATAGAGTTCGGAGCAGGTGCCCTGGACGCATGGGATGCCCCGTGCAGCGATTTCCTCGATAATCCGGTCGCGCGTCCAGCCGCCTGCCAGCTTTGCGGGCTCGACGAACACATAGAACTTGTAGAAGGCGTGTTGCACATCGGCGGGCACCACCGGGACCCGCAATGCGGCGAATTCCCGGCACGTTGCAGCAATCCTCGATGCATTCGCCTGGCGCTGGGATGTCCATATCGCCATGCGCTGGAGCTGGATACGTCCGATGACGGCCTGGGTTTCCAGCATCCGCCAGTTGGTACCAAAGGAGTCGTGTACCCACCGGTAGCCGGGAGGATGCTGACGTTCGTACACCGCGTCCCACGACTTGCCATGATCCTTGTACGACCACATGGCGCTCCACCATTGGCGGGAGTTGGTGGTCACCATACCGCCCTCCCCGCCGGTGGTCATGATCTTGTCCTGGCAGAATGACCAGGCACCGATGTGACCAATGCCGCCCACCATCCGTCCTTTGTAGCGCGCCCCGTGAGCCTGGGCACAATCCTCGATCACGAAGATGCCGTGTTCCTTGGCAAGCTCCATGATTGGATCCATGTCACATGGCCAGCCCGCCAGGTGTACGCAGATGATCGCCCTGGTTCGGGGTGTCAGCACGGCCCGGATGGTCCCGGCCGTAATATTCTGGCTGTCCCGGTCGACATCGGCGAATACGGGAGTCGCACCTGCATTGACGATGCAACTCGCAGACGCGAGAAACGTCCTCGGCGTCACGATCACTTCGTCGCCCGGCGATATGTGCAATGCCTTGAGAGCGACGTCCAGCGCCAGCGTACCGTTCGACAGCGCGACGGCATACTCGACCCCGACCCAAGCCGCAAATTCCTTCTCGAATTCCCTGCATTCCGTACCCGTCCAATAGTTGACTTTATTCGACAAGATAACATTCTTGACAGCGGTTGCTTCCTCGACTGAAAAGCTTGGCCAGGCAGCGCAGGACGAAGTAATCATGACCTTATCCGAGAATGGTGTGGAAAATATAATGAAGATCGCGCAGCAGGGAATAATTATCGAAATATTCCCGGTTTATCCTTACCTTATCGGGCCAGATGATCCGGTCGTTATATGCCTCAGGATCGTCGACCGCCGCCAATATGGATTCCTCCTCCTTGTATTTGATGGACGCCGGCCCGGTAATTCCTGGACGCAAGGAGAGAATTATTCGATCCTGACCTTGCAGACGGTCCGCATATCCAGGCACATCCGGCCTGGGCCCGACAAAGCTCATGCTCCCGATCAGAACGTTGAATAATTGAGGCAACTCATCGAGTTTATATTTCCTAAAAAGTCTTCCGGATCTTGAAACCGACGCGATATTTCTCGAGGCGATGGGACTGCGCTTGCCATCACCTGGATACATCGTTTTGATTTTGCAAACATGAATGACGCGACCATGGCGCCCGATGCGTTTCTGTATAAAGAATCCATTGCTGCGCGTATCGAGCGTTGCGACAAGCCAGCACAGGAGTATGAGCGGCGCGAGCAACAGCAACCCCGCAAGCGAAGCAACGATATCGAATGCCCTTTTACATAAAATGTCGGCTTTTGACATTTTATCCACCTCATAATTGAGCAATGTTTGTAAGTTTCTTATCAGGAGCAACACGCTGCCAGAAAACGCTCGCTCAGAATTGGGTAAGTGTGGTTATTCATGACAAAACGCTTGCCGCACAGCCCCATGGCCTGACGATCTCCGGGGCTCAATGCGAGCAAATTGCGGATACCTTGCGCCACAACCGCCGGATTTTCCGGTGCGACCGTTAAGCCGCATCCTGCTTCGCCGACCGGATCGTTGCCTGCCTCGACGGCATGCAGGACTGGACGGGCAGCCATCATGTAATCCATCAGCTTGTTTGGGGCGATCCCGAAACGGTAGAGGGATTGGCGTTGCCAGCCGATATAAGCAATGTCGAAACGTCGGAGCAGCGCCGGGATCTGCTCCTTGGCGATCGGATCGATGAACTGCACGTTCTGCAACCGCTCCGTCTGCACCCGGCGCTGCAAACCTGTTTTCTCCGGACCGCCTCCAACCAGGACGAAGGCCACCTTCTCATCACGCATGAGTGCTGCGGCATCGAGCAAGGTGTGCAGCGAGTTCGATACGCCGTGCGTGCCTGCGTAGCCAATCACGAAATTTCCTGCATTGCGGATTGCGGAAAGTGTCACCTCGACGTTTGGCTGAAGTTCGGCACTGCCTGCCGCCCACTCGCACGGATCGACGCCGTTCGGGACGATGTGCAATCTTGCCAGCGGCACACCGCGGGACGCCACGTGGTCATGGACTTTGGGAAGCATTGACACGATCGTATCCGCATGGCGATAGGCGTAGTTTTCTGCTGCTTGCACCACCATGATGAAAGGATGCCACCTCGCCATCCCACCCAATTCCATTGGGGTCAGCGGCCATAAGTCATGGATTTCGAATACGAGTTTCGCGCCGGCCATTTTAGCTATCCGATGCGCGGGCCAAATATCCATCGGGTACGTGCTCGACGCAATTATCACATCCGGGTTGAACGATGTGGCAATCCGCTTGCTCTCGAGACACAAACGGTTGACGAAGGAAGCCATATTGCGCACCCGCCCAATCCCGTTACCGGAATACCTGGGCGTTTGAAACCATGTGTATTCAACACCATCGATGGTTTCATTCAGGCGGTATTGGCCTGCGAGCTGGGGTTGCCTGCTCCGAATGTGAGATTGCGAAGAGCCGAGGATAAGCACATCATGTCCCATGCGCACCCATTCTCGCGCCAGGTAATATGGCCGATATTCCATGCCATAGCGCGGCGAGCCTGCATAGTGATTGATGTAAAGAATTCGCATCGTTTCAAAAAGCAATAAATTCAGCACGGGAATCGCCCAATAATTGGAATTATCATATTTCCAAGAATTACCCGGACTGATTAAAATCAACCGAAAGCCGTCTGAAAATAACGCGTGGACTTATGCGGAATCAACCACGCCACTTGCCAAATCGATATCGTCCAATAGAGAACCGATCGCATGGCCCGTTACGCCGAAAGGGGATTTATTATGAGAACTAATAAAATACCTAGGATCACATTCCAGGCACACAGCCAGATTGGCGACGACTGCTGGCATTCGATATTGATTTCGCTATTGCGCGGGCTGGCGGCTATCGAGGTTGCCGCCGCGCACTTGCGGGCAGACATGTACCCTGGCCTGCGTACGGTGACGGATCCCTCGATCTGGTTCAAAGCATTCACGTTTGCCACCGGCTTCGCGCATCACGCGGTGCTGGTGTTTTTCGTCATCAGCGGATGGCTGGTGGGGGGCAGTCTGCTCGATAAGATCCGGCAGTCCGATGCGGTTGCCGGCTATGCGATCGACCGTGTCACGCGTCTGTGGACGGTGCTGATTCCGACCTTCTTATTGACGCTGCTGTTCGGCCTCGCCACCGGCGCCGTGGATGCGCATGGCGTCGATTTTCATCCTGCGAACAATTACTCCGCCATGGTTTTCGGCGCCAACCTGATCGGGCTGCAGACCATCGCCGTGCCCACGTTCGGCGGCAACTTCCCCCTGTGGAGCCTGGCCAACGAGACCTGGTATTACATACTGTTCCCGCTGTCCGTCATCCTGTTCCGCACGCGCGCGCGCGCCGTGCGCATAGCGTGCGGCGCCACCCTGCTCCTGCTGGCAGCCCTGTTGCCCTCTGCAATCATCGGCTACTTCGTGATCTGGCTGCTGGGTGTGGCATTTTCGCGGATCAGGATCGAATGCAGCGCCGCGCAGCGTTCGGGCTGGGCGATAGTGGTCGCCGCGCTGTGGGCGTACTACCGGCTCACCGGCGACATGAATGCGTTCACGCTGGCGAATGTGCTGCCGGACCTGGGATGCAGCCTCGTATTCCTGATACTCTTGTCGAGTCTTCAATTCAAGGCCGCCGCCACGTCGAGGCTACGGCCGGTGCTGGCCAGGACCGGCACCTTTTTCGCAGAATTTTCTTTCAGCCTGTATGTCCTGCACGTGCCGCTGATCGACCTGCTGCAACATGGGGTCTTGAAGCGCTGGGGACTGCGCGAGCTGTCGCCGCACGAGTCGCTGCACTTCATGATCTATCTGGGCATGCTGGCCACGTTGCTCGCGGGTGCGTACTTGTCATACCGGTTGTTCGAATCGCACACTTACCAGATTCGCCGGCGGCTGAAACGCATGCTGCTGCAGCGCCAAGCCTGCGCACCTGTCTCGCCGCCTTTTCGATCCGACTGAGCACCACGTACATCTACGGCAAGCGCTCCCGCGGCGGTGCGACCCCGCCGGACTGCACCGTCTCCCGCACGGCTGCGTTACGCCGCGCAGCGTGACTCGGTCCGGTCAGCGCAAACAACACGAACAGCCATACCGGCGGCTCATAGAAAAACATCTTCTCGTTCAACGGGACGAGAACCAGCAAGGCCGCCAACACCAGTCCATTAACCCGGATCATCCGCACGAGCAGCCCCAACAGGGCAAGTGTCACCACCGCCCCGCCACGTGTGGTCAGGTTGAACAGCACACCAATATCCTGGTAGTGGCAGCGAACGCATGGATCGCTAACGAAACCGATGCCCACGAACTTTTCTTCGGCACTCTTCGCGCGGTACGCGGCAAGGCCCTCGATCCGATGCGTCAAGCTGCCGTCGGACGGTTGGTTGATGAATCGCTCCTCCAGGTGTGTCACGATGCCCGATGCAATGAGATACGTTGCGATCGCAGCGGCGAGGATAATCAGGTGAAGTGGCCGGACCTCTTTTCGCCACAGGTAAAGGCCCAACAAGGTTACCAACGGGACGAAATAGACGGACGAGCCCGAATTGGTCAAGAAGATCCCGATGATCGACACGCACGTCAGCAACACCAAGCGCTCGCTGAATTCCGAAACCAGCATCACGATCGCCAGCAGGCAACCCATATAGTTCGCATAGGTGCCGGGCTCCACGTGGAAACCGGAAAATCGCGTAATGTTCAGGTAGTCTTCGGAAAAGCGGCTGTCCGAACCGAAGAGCATCTTGTAGAAATCGACTATCCCGGCGGACGTCGCAAAAAACAGGAAGGCCTGCAGTCCGATGAACACGACGTTAAGCACCAGCAACCATGCAATCGCCGCCCGGAATTCACGTCGCCAATGGAACGAGAGCTCGTACAGGAGCATTGCCGCGCACATGTCGGCGGCGATGAGCATGGCAAACTGGCCGGGGCCGGAGATGACCAGGGTTGCGTGCATGAAGATCAGCGCCAGGACGAGCGACACATGCACGGTGGGCGCGCGCAGCCGCACCGACCGGGCCACCAGCAAGGGAAACAGCAGCATCAGTGAGACGCCCGCCACCAGGTACCGCGGAATCATCGAAGGATTGGGCCCGCCTTGCTCGAATGGCGTAAAGAACAGAAACAGTGTGCAAAAGAACGCCAGGAACACCAGAGGCGACTCGAGGCGGTTCGGCGCGCGCATGTCAGGGACGGGATGCGATGTCGGCCAGGGACCGGCCAAACTGCGGATAATTGTGCGCGGCGCTGTATTTCGCCTGCCAGTCGGAGCGCGCGCGCGCCCGGTACGCCGCAGCCGAGGCCCTGTCGCGGAAGCGCGCCAGGGCCTCGGCAATCGTTGCGACATCGGGATCGGCCGGGATCAGGATCCCGTTGCTTTCATTGACGATCTCACCGTTGCCGCCAACGTCGGTCGCCACCATCGGGATGCCGACCGAACTGGCCTCCATGAGACTGACGGGAATCCCTTCGCTTGAACTGACGTTGACGAACACGTCAAATTTCTGCACCCGGTACAGCTTCATCACGTCCTCCTGCGCAAGGTAGCCCGTGAACACGACCTCGACGCGCCCTCCTCCCAGCTTCGACCCGGCGTATGCCCGTAGCTCCTCGAACAGCCCGCCGTCCCCGATGTGGATCCACCGGATGCTCAGCGATGGTTTTGCGACCAGCAAATGCGCGATCGCGTCAACGACGAGGTGGAGGCGCTTTTCCTCGACGACGAAGGAACACGAGACGATCGACAGCGCTTCCTCTTGCGGCTGTGCGTTCTCGAACCCGGGGTCATCCACACCGAGGCGCGCCGTGAAGCATTTGCGCGCCGCCGCCGGGTGCTCGCGCTCCACATAGGCCCTGCCGTGGTCCGAGATGCTGAAGACCGCATCGATCCCAGCCAGCACACCGTGGCGCAAGCCTGCATACCCACCGCTGCGTTTGTCCTCGTACAAGTCACCGCGATGGGCACGCGCCACCACCTTGAGCGAGGGCTGGTACACGTCCCGGAAACGGATCGCTCCTGCGATTTCCGGAAACATCCAGTAAAAATAGACGATGTCGAATGTCTTGTTCGCGTGCCGGATCTGCTCGATCAGAAAGCGCTCGAACAGGCGAGCACGGTACAAGGCGCGCACCAGTTCCTTCACGTTCTCCCAGCGGTGCGTTCCACGCATGACGCGCCGTGCATCGTTGAGCCATGCGTAGCGCCAAAGTCCGCCCAGGAATGAACTGAGCAGGATGAAGCTTCGCTTTACGCCCCAGCGCGCATTCGCGTAGCCAAGATTGACCGGCAGCGAGGTCGAGCGGGGCGCGGCGTCCTGCGGATAGAAACTCGGCGCAAGTTCTACATGAGAGAAACACTGGGCAAGATATTCCAGCTCGGCCTTGATGAAGGCTTCGTTCCGGCCATAAGGGTACGAGGTGGTCACCACCAGTATGCGTTCTTGTTTCATTCACACGTCTCCATCGACAAAGGTCACGACATCGGCGCGTGCTCTACTGGCGTCTGCCCGTTTCCCTGCCATGATCTTCCTGTACATGACTACGGTATAAAGGGCTGTGATCGAAAACGCGACCGTCGACGCGAGTGCCGCACCGCTCGTTCCCAGGAGCGGAATGGCGACGACGCCGCAGACGGCATTGACCACCAGGCACAGGACTGCGCCCTGAATGTTCACTCTTTGAAACCCCATCCCGGCAAGGGCGTTGGAGATGATGCTCATATAGCTCCAGGTGACGATCCCCGGCAGCAAAATAATGAACGGCGCCACGCTGTCCCGAAAATCCTCGCCGAATGCGAGCGGGATCGCGAACCACGAGACGGCGGCGCCGGCCAGCGCGCCGGCCAGCGTCACCTGCACCACCAGCCTCGCCACTTTCGTCACCATCGCTTCCAGCGCCTCGGGCGACCTGCTGTTGGCGGCCGACTCCGGGTACACGATCGACGACGCCGCGCCCGAAAACAGCCACAGCATCTCCGCCAGCTGTACTGCGAGCGCGTAGAACCCCGTCGCGGTGGCGCCCAACATGAAGCTCACGAGATACAACGCGAGCCGGTAGTTGAGAAAGGTGATGACATTGCTGACATGGGCGCGCAGCCCGAACGAGATCGCATCGCGCAATCGATACTGGCCTGCGGAACCGGGCGCGATGCCCCGGAGTCGCGATTCGCTCATCAGCCAGAGCGACAGCTGGCCGATGAGGTGGCAGGTCACCACGGCCGCCACGCTGACATTCCCGGTCATGCCCAATGCGGCAACGGTGGCGAAAAATATGAACGGGTGGACCAACAGTGTTCTGTTGTAGGTGCGGTAGTCGCGCTGGCCCCGGATCATCGACGATGACCACCCGGCCAGCAGCAGCAGCGGAAAGAGAAGGCTGGCGTACAAGGCAAGGCCTTTGTGTATGCCGGGAAGGAAACGGGCGATGTGTTGCTCGCTGCCTGCCGCCAATACCAGCGCCACCGCCATCCAGAGCAGGACCGCGAGGACCCAGTTTGCGGTGCGCATCTGCCGCGGATTACCGGAACCGGAGCTCAGGTGATACACATGGCTGGCGCCCATGCCGAGGTTGAGAAATGCGTACAGTGCCTGGGGCAGCAACATCGCCGTGGCCAGGATCCCGTTGCCCGCCGGCCCGAGCGCCCGCGCCGTGATGCACATCCCGGCAAAATACAGGGACCCGGACATGATCTGGCGCGCGACAGTCGCGCCAATGGTCGCGGACAGGTTCAAGCGCGAATCCGGAGATCGCCCCAATGAGAAAGCTGCAAACAGGCTTCGCATCATTGTCTTCATCGTTGGCCTGGCGAGTTTGGGTTCTGATCCCGGGCTAGGCCGCGTACCCCAACTGGGCGGCGTCGTCGATGTATTGCGTACGCCCGGACCCGATTCGCAGGGCCATGTCGTTGAACAGCACCCCTCGCGGCGAGAGGCCTGCATGGTTCAGACGCTTGATCGATTCCGTGATCTCGGCGTCCGTGGTGACGCGCGCGCGCGCAAGGAGGAAGATGGCGCCGGCATGGTTGCCGATGATGAGGGCGTCGGAGGCCAGCAGGATCGGCGGCGTGTCGATCAGTACCAGGTCGTAGTTCGCGCCCGCGGCTTCGAGTAACGTGGTGAAGTTCACGTGCAGCAGAAAATCCGAGCGGTTCGGCGGCAACGGGCCGGTCGGGATGAAGTCCAGGTTCTCCAAGACCTCGTGGTGCACGACGTCTTCGACCCGCATCGATCCATTGATAGCCTTCGACAATCCCTGGTCGCGGCTGACGCCGAAATAGCGATGCAGGTGGCCGCTGCGGAAATCCGCATCGATCAACAACACCCGCTTGCCGCTTGCCGCCATCACGGCTGCGAAGTTCACCAGCACGAACGACCTGCCCAGGCCGTGGGTCGGCCCGGCGAACATGACGATGTTGTTCTTGAAGTGCGGCATCGCGAACTGCAGGGCGGCGCGGAAGCTGCGCAGGCTTTCCACGGCAGCGTCGCCGGGAATGACACGGGCCAGCAGAGGCAAGACCTCCATGCCGCCCCGCGCCTTGCGCATCAGCTTATCCTGGTTGCTGCTGTGCGGGATCGTGGCATAGACCACACGGGCATGCAGCAAGCGCTCAATCTTTTGCGGATCGTCGATCCCGCCCTTCATCACATTGCGCGCAAACGCGATCATGGTGCCGAGCAGGAGTCCGGTGACCACCGCGAGCGCGACAATCAGTGGACGGTTCGGCTTGAGCGGCTTTTCGGGGGGCACCGGCTCGTCGACCATGCGCACGTTGCTCACCCGGCCCACCGAAATGAGCCGCAACTGCTCTGCCGTGTTCGACAGTGCCGTGTACAGGTCCGTACTGACCTTGATCTCACGGGTCAGTCGTGCTTCTTCCTGCTCCAGTGCCGGCAAGGCTTTGATACGCGCGTTGACTTCATCGATTTCCGCCTGGGCTTCCTTGCGCTGGCGATTGATGGCAACGATGATCGGATGGTCTTCCGTGAAGCGTCCCAGCAGTTCGGTCTTTTTCTGGATCAGGTCGAGGCTGCGCGTGCGCGTGGCTGCCGCCTGTGCGAGCATTTCTTTCGCCTCTTCCTGCAGATCCACGGTGCCGTGGGTGTTACGGAACTGGTTGTAGCGGTCCTCGGCCTGTTCGAGCTGGCGCTTGAGGATCGGCAGCTGCTGGTTCAGGAAGGCCAGCGACTTTTCGGCTTCCTCGGTCTTGCGCGCCAGATTCTGGCGCATGTACTCGCGGCCGATCTCTCTCAGTACCTCATAGGTCCGCCGAGCATTCTCGCCCTGCAGCTTGACCTCGATCACGCCGGACTGCTTGCCCTGTTCCGAGATCACGAGGGCGCTCTGGATCGCCTGGATCATGGCCACCCTCGAGATACGGCGCAGGCGGAAACGCGCGCCGGCCTTCGCCTGAATGCGATCGACCTTCAGCTCGATGGCCCCCTCCGGCGTCGGCACACGGTAGCGCTGGCCGACGTTGCCGTCGAAAACGGTGCGCTGCCCGCCGCCGGAAAAACGGAATCGTCCGCTACCCAGCGACGTCAATGTGAATTCGCGGCCCAGCCAGGCCTCGGGTACTTCGAATACCGACACCTCGGCCTTTTCGCCGCCCCAGACATAGCCGCCGTAGCCGAACAGGCCCGGCTCGGACAACGCGCCACTGTTCTGGTTGGCGAACCAGAATCCGGCGACGGGGAAGTACCTCGGCTGGGTGTCGATGTACAGCTGCAGGTTGTCGACCGCGCGCGACACCACCATGCGCGAACGCAGCAGTTCCATCTCCGCGATGGCGGCCTTCTTGGTCTCGAACAGCGACGAGGCCTCGCTCAGGATGTTCTTCGACGCGTTCGGGCTTTCTTCCTCGACGTGGATCAACAGGTCGGCTTCGAATACCGGCATCGCAAGCAGCGCGTACAGCACGGCTGCCAGCGTGATGAGAGCCGTGATGCCGCCGATCAGCCAGCGGCTGTCGTAGAGGGTCTCCAGGTGGCCCTTGAGGTCGAAGGGAGCGTCGTCTGCCCCACCCGTGGTCGCCCGTGGGTCGAAAGGGACGCTGATGATAGGCGGCGTATGGACCACTGGTGTCAGGGAATGCGACTCGCCGAGGGTACTCATGGTCATGCTCCTGCAGGGTTCGGTGTGCGTGATCGGGCGTATGTGCGTGTGCGCGTGCTTCAGGGCCGGGTAGTGGCGCTGACGGCCGATGTCAACGCGCCCGGAATCAACAGGCTCAGGTTCCGGTTCCAGTTGGCCAGGGGCGTCGCCGCCACGTAAACGATGTCTTTCGGCTGCAATTCGAAGGCTTCGGCCATCGCCAGCGAACTGGCCTCGCGCGCGTCGAGCCGGAACACGCGGGTCCGGCCCGTCGTCTTGCGCACCACGTAGACCTGGCGCGCATCCCCGCTCAGCGGACTGATGCCGCCACTCTCGCCGAGCGCCTCGTTCAGCGTCAGGCGTCCGTCGTGCATCGTCAGCGCCTTCGGCGAAATGACCTCGCCGGACACGAAGACTTTGCTTTCGTCGCGCGATTGCACGCGGACCACGTCGCCCGGCTTGAGCATGACGAGGCCGGGATTGATGCCCTTCTGCACGAGGTCGCGCAGGTTGACGCGATAGCGCTGCTGCCCGCGCTCGAGGACGATCCTGCTCTGGTCGGCGGTGGGCAGCAGGCCGCCGGCGCGGTTGATCGCCTCGACCAGGGTCATCGGGATGTCGTTAATGGCCTGCAGACCGGGCGCCTTGACCTCGCCGTCGACATAGACGCGCTTGCTGCGGAAGGACTGGACCCGCAAGGTCACGTTCGGACCGGCAAGGTACTTGGCGAGCTTTTTCGTCAGGATCGCGCGGGCCTGCTCCTCGGTCAGGCCGTCGACCGGCACGAGTCCGACCAGGGGAAACTGGATCCGCCCGAGATGGTCGACCACGAAACCCGGCTGCGACGCGTTCGTCCCGCTCGGGTCGGGCGGACCAGGAGGCGCGTTCACGGCGGTCCCGGCCAGTTCGGGGTGATCCCAGACCACGATGGACAGCACGTCGCCGCTGCCGATCGCGTAGGGGAGCGGGTTCTGCACGAGCAACTCGTCCAGGCCTTGATTGGCCACGTCTTGCTGCTGGTGCTGCTGCCGCTCTGCAATGATCAACTGTTCCGTGATCATTTCCGTTGGCGGCGCGGATTCATCCGCCCCCCCTTTGCCCTGCGAGTGGAACTGGATGGCGGGGGCGCACCCCCCGAGGGCAACCGCCAGCAAGGCGGCCGCCATACATTGCGTAGAGGAAGCTTTCATGATTTGCCTGTCGGAATGTGCTGCCAACCCTGGCGATCCGAGTCAGCGTAAGCCCGCTACCCGGAATGGCTTTGGCGCACGTCAAACGGCAGGCTCAGGTCAGCATTAACCCTGGCCGATCATGTGGCGCGGAAATAAAAAATGCCCACATCGAAGAATCGATGCGGGCATCAGTCCTGCTTATCGCAGGATGATCAAATCAGCGTGAGAGCCGGTCCGATCAGTACTCGTACGCGCCGATGTCGACCGCCGCGCCACGCGGACGTGCCACACCTGCGAAATCGATCGTCGGTGCCTTGGTCGACGTGCCGCGATCGATCGCGGGCGAACTGCTGTAGAGTTGATAGTCGCCGGTGCCGTTTGCCAGATAGTTCCTGAACAGCGGATCCGACGAAATCGAACCGGTCACGTACCCTTTCACTTTCCAGCTGGTGCCGCTGCGCGCGACGAGGTTGTTGGCATAACGGTTATTACCGCCCATTAGGCCCATCTCGATAATGCCGTATGCAACGTTGTCGTAGACGACGTTATTGGCAACGTAGTTGTTGGCCGAGCCGGTCGTCGTGCCCGCGTCACCCTGGCCCAGCAGGATACCGATCTTGTTGTGGAACGTCGTGTTGTTCACGATCGTCGACGCCGTGGCGCCGTGCCATTGCTGGATGCCGGCCATCGCGACGCCCGACACGATATTGTTCGTGACGACGTTGTTGGCATTGGCGATATAGATGCCCTGGATCGTGTTGCACGAACCAATGAAGCGATAACCGATGTTGCGGACGATGTTGCGGTCGGTCACGACGTTCCCGCCCGAACCATACGTGTCGATCGCGGCACCGCCGCTGCCGTTGCAACCACCGCTGACCGTCAGGTCGTGAATGAAGTTGTTCTTGAACGTCAGGTAGGCACCCGAAGCGAGCAGACCGTGACGGCCCGAACCAGTGATCTGGAAGCCGTCGATATCGACGTAGCTGCCGCGCGAATCCCAGGTGATGCCGGTACCCGACACGACAATCTTGGCGCCCCACTTCACGTCCGACACGAAACGGATACGGGCGGTTGCCGTACCGCTCTTCCGGGTGGTGATGCCGGCATTATCCAGGCCAGGTGCCGACACGTAATAGGTTCCAGCGGCAACGTGAACCGTCGACCCCGCGCTTGCCAACGCGTCGGCACGCGTGATCGTCTTCACCGGCGCTGCCTGGGTACCCGGGTTGGAATCCGAACCCGAAGGGGATACGTAGATATTGGTGGCGGCAACTGCGCTCCCGCCAACCGCCAGCAGAGCGACAGCGCTAAAGCACGACAACAGGTTGATACGAACGTTCGGAACAAGCTTGACTGCGTTTTGCATTTAACTGCCTCAACAAATGAAAGGAGTAGCTTTGAGCGGTAGAAACTGCCTAAGTTCAATGGATTTGCGGAAAAATTTTTTGAGAGTAATGAACAATACAAATAAATTCCCACATGGAAAAATTTCTTGGACGTATATTCATTCGTGTTTGTCATTGCCCTAAGCCGGGCGCGGCGATGGCGGGACTGCGCATGACAGCCGGCCAGCAGACGGCTTGCACGGGAAGCCGTCGTGCCAAACCACGGACTTTATTGATGAGGGGAATAAGTGCCAAAGCACGTGGTGTGCTTCAGCATGTGGAGCAACATCGGGGATTGAAACGAAAGCTGAGCAGCGCCACCCATCGCTCGACCGTGGATGCCGGCGTCGTCAGCGCATCTCTTCCATCAGCTGCAGGACGCCGGCGAAGCGCCAGACGCGCCGCAGTTCGATCACGTCGTAGTTCGCCGCGACATTCGGCGGAAATGCCGCGTAGCGCGCGTTCAGGCGCACGATGCGGCGCACGAAGTCGTCGATGTCGGCCCGGCCGCTGGAACGCAGGATGGTCACGTCCTCGACGCTGCCGTCACTCCGGATTGCCACGCTGACGATGGGATCCGTGCGCACCACGTCAGCCGCCAGCTGCGCTTCGCTCAGGACGGCGTTACGCTCGATTTTCTGGCGCACGCTGTCCATGTACATGCGCAGCGGTATGTCGTGGCGCGCCGCTTCGGCAAAGGCGCGCCGTACGGCACGTGCTGCGTCCTCGGCGGGCTGCACGGCCCGGGGCACGGGTTTCAGGATGTCGATACCGCGCATCATCTCGCGGGCACGCGACGCCACGTCGCTGCCCAGCGCGCCGCGCGGGAGTGTGCCGTTGCCGCGTCCGGCGCCGCTGCCGCCGTCCGCGCCTGCGCGCGCGGGCCCTGGCGACGAGGCCTCGCCAACGGCGCGCTCGCGTGCCTCATGTGCCCGGTCCTGTGCCTGCCGGGCGTTCTCTTCCGCCCGGCGGCGTGTCGCCTGTTCGGCCTGTTCCTGGCGCGACCGTTCTTCCGCCAGCCGCCGGGCCCGTTCCTCGTCCTTCAGTTGTTGCCGGACAGCTTCCTCGGCACGGCGTTGCTCAACCAATTGCTGCGCACGCGCCTGCTCGGCTTGTTGGATGCGTTGCTGCTCGGCCAGCTGCTGTGTCCGCTCCTGTTCGGCCTGTTGCAAACGCTGCTGCTCGACCAGCTGCCGTGCCCGCTCCTGCTCGGCCTGCAGGATGCGACGCTGCTCGGCCAGCCGCCGCTCTTCCTCTTCCTGGCGTGCCTTAGCCTGCGCCTCCTCGGCCGCGCGCTGACCGGCCAGCGCCGTCTCGTATTGCGCCGATTGCTCGGCGAGACGCTGCCGCTGCTGCTCGGCCTCGGCCCGCAGCGTGTCCTCGGCGTCAAGCCGCAGGCGGGTCTCCTCCGCTTCGCGCCGCAGCGTCCGTTCGCGTTCCCGCTCTTCGGCCAGGCGGGTGCGCTCGGCCCGTGCGTTGTCCTGAGCCGCTGCATCGTCCTCGACAAGTGTAGCGGCCTCGACCGGCAGCTCGGTGCGGGCGACGGGATCCGGTGTGGGATCGGGCTCGATGGCCGGCAGGGGCACCTCGAAGGCGTTGTTCTGATGGGCTTCCTGAGCGATGACGCGCGTATGCAAGCCATCTGCCAGGCGCGTGGCGGGCGGCTTGCGCCTGCGTTTGACCACCCGTCGCGGCGGCGGTGCCGTCGTGGGTGCCGGTACCGGGGGCGCCGGCACGGCGGGGTCGACGAGCGTAAAGCCCTGATGCGGCGAGGCCGGCCGCGCGAGCGGCAACGGTAACGGTGCCACTGTCGCGGGCACAAATGCGGCCGCGACTGGCGGCGGCGCGGGTACCGGCGGCGGCATCGGCGCGGGCACCGAGGGTGCCGTCAGCCGAACCGGGATCGGACCGCCGGGTCCGGGACGCGATCCAGGAATACCGAACTGCAAGGACAGGACGAGCGCATGCAGCAGCAGGGAAACAAACACGCCCATTGCCAGCCGGCGCCCGGAGGCGCCTGCGGATACGACGGGTCGTGCCGCGATAGCAGTGGGCATGCTGGTTGTGTCGTGTCAGGAGATGAAAAAATGAAATGTTGCTGAATTGATAGCACAGCTTACACGCGACAGTAAAGGGGGCGCGCACAACTGGGGGGCGCACGGTTCGGAACGCTGTTTGCAATCCCGGCTACAATGAATTTGAACGATCAGGAGCCAGAGGTTCGCATGTCGCCAGGATTTATTTTCGCTACCGGTATCGAAAACAGCATCCCCACGATCGAGAACGGTCGCGTGCGCATGGACGAAATGGAAAAGTGCGGCCACTACAAACACTGGCGCACCGACTTCGACCTCGTGCAGGAGCTCGGACTGAAAGTCCTGCGCTACGGACCGCCCTTGCACAAGACGTGGCTCGGACCCAAGCGCTACGACTGGGAATTCGCGGACCTTGTGCTCAACGATCTGCGCCAGCGAAACATCGCTTCGATCGTCGACCTGTGCCACTTCGGCGTACCCGACTGGATCGGCAACTTCCAGAATCCGGATTTTCCCGAATTGTTCGCCGATTACGCCGGCACGTTCGCGCGACGCTACCCATGGCTGCAGCTGTACACGCCGATCAACGAGATGTCGATCTGCGCCCTTTTTTCCGCCCTGTACGGCTGGTGGAACGAGCAGATGACGACGGACCGCGCCTTCGTCACGGCGACCAAGAATCTCGTCAAGGCGAACATCCTGGCCATGCATGCGATCCTGAAGGTGCGCCCCGACGCCCTCTTCGTGCAAAGCGAATCGACCGAATACTTCCACGCCGAAAGCCCATCCGCCATCGGCCCGGCCGAACTGTACAACTCGCGCCGCTTCCTGTCGCTGGACCTGAATTACGGCCGCCGAGTCGATTCCGAAATGTACGAATACATGATGGACAACGGCATGACGCGCGAGGAGTATCACTTCTTCCTGAACAATAATCTGAAGCACCACTGCATCATGGGCAACGATTATTACCAGACCAACGAGCACTACGTGTCGGCGGACGGTCTCACACGTGCAGCAGGTGAAATCTTCGGCTATGCCGTCATCACGCACCAGTACTACAACCGCTACCGGCTGCCCGTGATGCACACGGAAACGAATCTGTGCGAAGGGCCGCGCGGCGACGAGGCCGTGCACTGGCTGCGCAAGGAATGGGCGAACGTCCTGCGCGTGCGCAACAATGGTGTGCCGCTCGTCGGTTTTACCTGGTATTCGCTGACGGACCAGGTCGACTGGGACACGGCTCTGCGCGAGAACAACGGCAACGTCAATGCACTGGGTCTGTTCGACCTCGACCGCAAGATCCGTCCCGTCGGCATCGCCTACAAGGAGCTCGTACGGGCCTGGATGGAAGTGCTGCCGACGCAAAGCGTCTGCTTGCAGGTGCCGATCGTGATGCCGCACGAATTCCAGCGCCACGTGCCGCCGCCGAGCGGCTGGCCGTTCGACGAAGACGCGACCCTGGCACCGCGCACCGAAGAGCGCGAATGACGTGCAACCTCAGTGCCCGCCGGGCGCGAACGTGTACGTGTCGCCATGCGCCAGGTACACGACCTGCTGGTCGAGCCCGGCCGCCTTCACTTCCCGCGCAAAATCCGACAGCGGCGATTTGAACACGTCGTAGTCGTCGTAGTGGATCGGTATCGCCTTTTTCGGCTGGACGATCTGCATCAACGTCACGCCATCCTTGCCGTCCATCGTGACCTTGAAGACACCGAGGATACGCGTGCCGCCCAGGTGCAGCAGCGCGAGGTCGACGCCGGGAAACCGCTGGGGAATCGCCTTCAAATCGTCGTAGATCAGCGTATCGCCGCTGACGTACATGCGATAGCTCGGCGCCGCCGTGTTCGGGCCGAAGTCGAGCACCGACCCCATCACGGAGGGCAGCAACGCCTGCATGCCTGCCTTGCCGTGGCGACCGGGTGCTCCCGTGATGCGCAGCCGGGCCTCCCCTTTTTCGATGTCGATCCGGTCCCACGTCGACAGGCCGAACGCGTGCTTGAAGCCCATGTCCTTGAGCTTTTTCGCCGCCGATTTGGTCGTGATGATGGAAATGTTCCTGTCGAGCTTTTCCTGCACGAGCTTGTCGAAGTGATCCTCGTGCAGGTGCGACAGCACGACGAGATCGATCGGCGGCAGTTGCTCGAGATTCAGGGCGGGGTTTGTGAGGCGCTCCGAGGTGATGCCGTAGCCGAGATGCACGTGGTCGCCCTTGTGCAGGAAATTGGGATCCGTGAGGATCGTGAAGCCCTGGTAGCGGATCAACACCGTCGCGGTGCCGATGAATTGCACAGTGCCATTCGCTTCAGCAGGCGCGCCCGCAGGCGGAAGCCTGAGCGACAACGTGGCGGGTTCCGGCGCCTTCGTTTGCGCGCTTGCGACCACGCAACCTGACAGGAACATCGCCATCATCAACACCACCCGCACCAGCACCATAGCCTCCCCTCGCCAATGTCGAGTCAAGACTAGCATGTGGGTACGCACGCCGGCGTTCGCTAGCCTGCGGTCAACTACGGGCCGGATCCGTTGATCTCTCTTCCTTGACTCCCTGACGCTAACCAATGTCGCTGGCCAGGACGTGAGCAAAAATGCATTACTTACTCAATTAACAACGGAGGCACCATGGCTGTGGACGCGTATTTACAGATCGAAGGCATCAAGGGTGAATCCCAGGACGCAGCCCACAAAGACTGGATCGAATGCCTGAATGTGCATTTTGGCGTGGATCAACCACGCAGCCCCGTGACCTCGACCAGCGGCGGTCATACTTCGGCGCGTGCCGATTTCGATGATGTCGTCGTTCCCAAGCTGGCCGACCTTTCTACGCCGCTCTTGCTGCAGCACTGTGCGATGGGGCTAACGCCAACAGGTGGAATGCAGGAGCATTTCCGACTGAAATTCGCCAAGGTGACATGGAAGTACACGCAACAGAAGATCTCTGGCGGTGCTGGTGGGTCGACTGCGGGTGGTTGGGACCTTTCGACTAACAAGGTCGCTGCGTGAACACCGTTCACCTTGGAGTCAACGAATGTCGGACTTCTACAAGTACTTCAAAGAAAACATGGAGGCCCTCGGGCTCGCCGCGCCGCCCGAAAGCCTCTATGGAACGCAGGCGCTCGCCGTCTCGACGATAAGCGCCATCCTTGGCTTGATCGACAAGTTCGGGACCAACGTGACCGTGATGGAACTGGTGCGCGCAGGAACCAGATTGGAGCAGCTGACGGTAATGGGGACCTTGGGAGCCGCCTATTATGCGGGGGCAGCAATCGGTAGCCTTGCAGTTGCGACAGGCCGAACAATAAGCGGCGGAACGTCGTTAGGCGATGTTCTCTTCGAGGCGTCGAAGTCCGGATTCGAGCGACCGTGGCTCTCGTCACTTTTTCATCGGAGGCCGGGCATCTACGACCCAAGCGTATCGGGCCGGAAATACTACAAGCTCTACGAGAACTTCAGATGAAAGACGCGCTATTGCTACTGGCTACAGGTGCCGCAGTCTCGTTGCTCTCCTGGGCATTCTGGCACTACCTCGGGAATGATGCGCTTAGCACGCTGAATTCCATCGTTCTTGTTGGCGTTGTGGTAGACAACTTTCAACTGCGCCGTGAGTTGCGAGGTAGGGGAAAGAAAGTCTGAGGCTGAAACCTTGCTGCCCGAAAGTGGCGAATCACCCGCGAATGCGTGATTTCATTGGCCTGCCCAGCTGGGTTCGAACCAGCGACCCTCAGCTTAGAAGGCTGATGCTCTATCCAACTGAGCTATGGGCAGTACGGCTTCATAAATGAAAACGGGCCGTCGAGGACAGCCCGTTTGCAAACGGTGGTCGGAGTACAAGGATTCGAACCTTGGACCCCCTGCTCCCAAAGCAGGTGCGCTACCGGGCTGCGCTACACTCCGATTGGAACGATCATACCCCGCCGGGCGGGAAGCGTCAATGAAGGGGCCCGCCCCGGCGCACGGTCAGACTTCGAATCGCGCGGCAATGCGTTTGGCCATCGAATCGGCCAGTTCCGCGCTCTTTGCCTCGACCATGACGCGCACCAGCGGTTCCGTGCCGGACGGACGGATCAGCACGCGGCCATTGTCGCCCAGTTCGCGCTCGACGATTTCCTTTTCGGTCGCGATGGCCGTGTTCTTCGTCCAGTCCGTACCCGACTGCACGCGCACGTTGATCAGGGTCTGCGGATACAGCTTCAGGTCGCTGCAGCACTCCGCCAGGCCCTTGCCGGAGCGCTTGAGCGCCGTCAGGACCTGCAATGCCGACACGATGCCGTCGCCGGTCGTGTGCTTGTCCAGCGCCAGCAGGTGGCCCGAACCCTCGCCGCCCAGCAGCCAGCCGCGATCCTGCATCATTTCCAGCACGTAGCGGTCGCCGACCTTCGCACGCGCGAAGCCGATGCCCATTTCCTTGAACGCGACTTCGAGCGCCATGTTGGTCATCAGGGTGCCGACGGCACCGGCCACCGGACCGGTCGCCATGCGCGCGCGTACCATCACGTACAGCAGCTCGTCGCCGTTGTACAGGCGGCCCGCCGCGTCGCACATGATCAGGCGGTCGGCGTCGCCGTCCAGCGCGATGCCGAGGTCGGCCTTGTGTTCGACGACCGCGGCCGCCATCGCCTTCGGTGCCGTCGCGCCGACGCCGTCGTTGATGTTGAAACCATCCGGCTTGGTGCCCAGTTCGATGATCTCGGCGCCCAGCTCATGGAACACGTGCGGTGCGATGTTGTAGGCGGCGCCGTGGGCGCAGTCCACCACGATTTTCAGGCCGCGCAGGTCAAGCTCGTTCGGGAACGTGCTCTTGCAGAATTCGATGTAACGGCCCTGGGCGTCACGCAGGCGCGTGGCCCGGCCCAGCTTTTCCGACGAGACGCAGCCCATCGGCTGGTCGATCATCTCTTCGATTTCGAGCTCGACGGCGTCCGGCAGCTTGGTGCCGTGACCCGAGAAAAACTTGATGCCGTTGTCCTGGAAAGGATTGTGCGAGGCCGAAATCACGACGCCGGCCTGCAGGCGCAGTGCGCGCGTCAGGTAGGCGATGGCCGGGGTCGGCATCGGGCCGGCCAGCATCACGTCGACGCCCGCTGCGGAGAAGCCGGCTTCCAGCGCCGCTTCCAGCATGTAGCCGGAAATGCGCGTGTCCTTGCCGATCAGGACCGTCGGGCGTGCGCTCGTGCCGGCCTTGTCCTTGGCGAGCACCTTGCCGGCCGCATAGCCGAGGCGCATCACGAAGTCAGGGGTGATAGGCGACTTGCCCACCAGACCACGGATGCCATCGGTACCGAAATATTTGCGTGCCATTAATTAAATTCTCTTCATCTATTGATTATTCGTAGTGGCCGCCTGCCAGACCTTCAGCGCATCCACCGTCTCTGCCACATCATGGACCCGTACGATCCGGGCGCCCTGCGCTACCGCAGCGAGCGCGCCTGCCAGGCTGCCGGCCAGGCGCTGCTCCACGCTGCGCCCCGTCACGGCGCCGATCATCGATTTGCGCGACAGCCCCGCCAGTACGGGCAGACCCAGTTCGCTTTCCATGCGGCTTATGCTTCGGAGCAAAGCGTAATTATGCTCGACACTCTTCCCAAAACCAAATCCGGGATCGATGGTGATACGTTCGCGCGCCACAGCCGCGGCCAGCAGCGCATCGACCCGCTCGTGCAGGAAGGCGATCACGTCGGCGACGACGTCGTCGTAATCCGGCCGGGCCTGCATGTCCTGCGGGGTGCCCTGCATGTGCATCACGCACAATCCGCAGTCGCTGTCCTTCACGGCCTCGATGGCGCCCGGCGCCTGGAACCCGTTGATGTCGTTGATCATGTCAGCACCGGCGATGATCGCCTCGCGCATCACCTCCGGCTTGCAGGTGTCGATCGACAGCGGATAGCCCAGCTCGCGCAACGCGTAGATCGCGGGCATGACGCGGCGCAGCTCTTCGTCGGCGGGGACACTGGGCGAGCCCGGACGGGTGGATTCGCCGCCGATGTCGATAATGTCGACGCCGTCCTTGATCATCTGTTCCGCACGCTCGACGGCGAATTCCAGGGCCTGGTAGCGGCCGCCGTCGGAAAAGGAATCGGGGGTGACGTTGAGGATCCCCATGACCAGCGGTCGCTGGGCGAGGTTATAGCCGAAACGGCCGCACTGCAGGTATTGACGCATGACGAAAAGCCAACGGAATGAAGAATAAAAAGGCACCCGCCCGGGGTGCCTTTCGCGAGATCGCTATAGCGGGGTAATTACGCCGGGGCGGTTGCGTTCGGGGCGACGCCGCTGTCGCTCGGAGGCGTGCGCTTCGTCAGCACGACCGACTTCGGCGGACGCGGCTCGCGGCCGGCCATGATGTCGTTGATCTGGTCGGCGTCGATGGTTTCCCATTCGAGCAGTGCCTTCGTCATCACTTCGACCTTGTCGCGGTTTTCTTCCAGCAGGCGGCGCGCCAGCGTGTACTGCGTGTCGAGGATGTTGCGGATCTCGGCATCGACTTTCTGCTGCGTCGCTTCGGAGATGGTCTTCACGGAGCCGCCGAAGAAGCCTTCGTTCGGATCGTCCTCGTACACCATCACGCCCATGCTTTCCGACATGCCGAAGCGGGTCACCATCGAGCGGGCCAGCTTGGTGGCGCGGGCGAAGTCATTCGATGCGCCGGTCGACATCTGGCCGACGAAGATTTCCTCTGCAATGCGGCCGCCGAACAGGATCGAGATTTCTTCCAGCATCTTGTCCTTGTAACCGGACAGGCTGTCGTGCTCAGGCAGCTGCCAGGTCAGGCCGAGGGCATAGCCACGCGGCATGATCGTGACCTTGTGCACCGGATCGGCCTTCGGCAGCAGCTTGGCGATCACCGCGTGGCCGGACTCGTGGTAGGCCGTGTTGCGGCGCTCTTCCTCGCGCATGACCATCGACTTGCGCTCGGGACCCATGAAGATCTTGTCCTTCGCGTCTTCGAAGTCGTTCATTTCGACGAGGCGCTTGTTGCGGCGCGCGGCGAACAGCGCGGCTTCGTTGACGAGGTTGGCCAGGTCGGCGCCGGAGAAGCCCGGCGTGCCGCGGGCCAGGATGTCGGCCTTCACGTCGGTGCCGATCGGCACTTTACGCATGTGCACGTTCAGGATCTGCTCGCGGCCGCGGATGTCCGGCAGGCCCACCATCACCTGGCGGTCGAAACGGCCCGGACGCAGCAGCGCCTTGTCCAGCACGTCGGCACGGTTGGTCGCGGCGATCACGATGACGCCCGACGATGCCTCGAAGCCGTCCATCTCGACCAGCAGCTGGTTCAGCGTCTGTTCGCGCTCGTCGTTGCCACCGCCCATGCCGGCGCCGCGGTGGCGGCCGACGGCGTCGATCTCGTCGATGAAGATGATGCACGGCGAGTGTTTTTTCGCGTTCTCGAACATGTCGCGCACGCGGGATGCACCCACGCCGACGAACATTTCGACGAAGTCGGAACCGGAGATCGAGAAGAACGGGACCTTGGCTTCGCCGGCGATGGCGCGGGCCAGCAGCGTCTTGCCGGTACCCGGAGGACCGACCATCAGCACGCCGCGCGGGATACGGCCGCCCAGTTTCTGGAACTTGGTCGGGTCTTTCAGGAAGTCGACGATCTCGCCCACTTCTTCCTTCGCTTCGTCGCAGCCGGCGACGTCGGCGAACGTGACGGTGTTGTTCGTTTCGTCCATCATGCGCGCCTTCGACTTGCCGAACGAGAACGCCCCGCCCTTGCCGCCGCCTTGCATCTGGCGCATGAAGAACACCCAGACCCCGATCAGCAGCAGCATCGGGAACCAGGAGATGAAGACTTGCTGGAGGAACGACGGCTCCTCGGGCGGCTTGACGTCGAAGCGCACGTTGTTGTCGCGCAGGTCGCCGATCAGGCCACGGTCGAGCATGGTCGCGGTGGTACGGACCTTGGTGTCGTCGGTGCGGGTCGCGGTGATGCTGGAACCTTCGATCACGACGTCCTTGATGCGTTTCGCCTTGACGTCATCGAGCAGCTCGGAATAAGCGATGGTCTTGCTGCCGCCCGCGACGCTGTGGTTGTCGAACTGCTTGAACAGCATGAACAACAGCAGCGCGACCACCACCCAGATGGCGGATTTGGAAAACATATTATTCACGAAGACTCCTCTGATGCGAACGCATCTTTTCCCATTTTTTCAAAGGCAGATTTTACCGCAATAAGCAGCCCGTGCCACGCACGACCGCCATAGTGCCTATGCTCCACTATAACGGGTTTTTATTTCCGTTGCGCAGCCATCATGTACTCAGACGTGGCTGTCCTTTGCTGATGTGCGGTTGCACCGCAGGAAATCAAGGGCGTTTCCGTCGAATTTCGCAGTTTCAGGCGGCAGGATTCTTCAGACCCCGCCCCAGCAGGAAAATCTCCGACGATTTGTCGCGGCTGGCCTTCGGCTTGATCTGTTTGACGACCTTGAATTCGGTGCGGAACTTCTCCAGGATTTGCGTAAAACCCATGTCTTTAAAGCATTTCACTAACAATGCCCCTGAAGGTTTGAGGTGCATTTGAGAGAACTCAATAGCCAGATCGATCAAATCCTCCATGCGGGCCGCATCCGCCGACGGGATGCCGGACAAATTCGGCGCCATGTCGGACAGCACGAGGTCGACCATGCGCCCCTGCAGGACGCCGGACAGCTCGTCGAGCACTTCCTGTTCGCGGAAATCGCCCTGGATGAAATGCATGTCTGCAATCGGCTCCATCGGCAGGATGTCGAGGCCGATCATCGTGCCCTTGATGCCGCCCTCCTCGCCGCCGGCCAGCTTGCGCCGCGTGTACTGGCCCCAGCTGCCGGGGGTACAGCCGAGGTCGACGATCACCTGGCCCGGCTTGATGAGCTTTTCGCTTTCGTCGATTTCCTTCAGTTTGTAGGCAGCACGGGCCCGGTAGCCCTCTTTCTGTGCCAATTTGACATACGGATCGTTGATGTGATCGTGGATCCAGTTTTTATTGAATTTGTTCTTGGCCATTCGCGTAAAATACTGCTTTTAATAGGTATCTCAAAATAACATCATGATCAAACTTACACCGGTCGAGCGTGCAGCGCTGCGTGCGGAAGCCCACGGACTCAATCCTGTCGTCATGATCGGCGCAGACGGCCTGACCGAGGCCGTCCTGAAGGAAATCTCGTCCAGCCTCGACGCGCACGGCCTCATCAAGGTACGCGTGTTCGGCGACGACCGCGAAGAGCGCATCGCGATCTACGAACGCATCTGCGCGGAACTCGACGCCGCGCCGGTCCAGCACATCGGCAAGCTGCTCGTGCTGTACCGCCCGAAGAAGGACGATGTCAAGGAACGTTCGACCAAGTCCGGCAAGGGCTTGCGCGAAGTCACCATCGTCAAGCCGAGCCCGAGCGGCACCAAGAAGCCGACCGTGACCAAGGTCCTGCTGAAAGGTAACGAGCGCGTCACCCAGGGCGGCAACATCAAACGGGCCAAGGCGCGCCAGAGCAGTACCAAGAAGACGGCCCTGAAATAAGCCGTGTTCACCAAAAAAATTAACCGGGGCCGCTGCCCCGGTTTTTTTATGCCTTACCGCGCCTTCAAGACCAGTATCGCGCCGAGGATGCTCTCGGCCAGGTACAACACCTGCGACACCCCATGCAGCGCCGCGAACGTCCCCCACTGCGGCGACGCCCGCACGCCGGCCGGCCCGGCCGACTCGCGGATCGCCGCCATCAACGGCTGCAGCCCCAGGTAGACGACGAGGCTGCACGCCAGCATGCCGACGATCAATCCAACCAGCCAGCGCTTGCGGCGTGCATCGAGGTCGGCCGCGCGGACGACGAGCAGCCCCAGCAGCACCGCCAGCACGATCGCCAGCCAGGCCGAGCGCGTCAGCATGACGCCGACGACATTGCCGGCCTGCGTACTGTCGAGCACGGCGAACGCGCTCGGCGCGGCCAGGTAGCTGACGGCCCACACGCTGCCGGCCCACAGGGCGGCCAGCAGCAGGCGCGCGTTGGCGAGCATCGTGACGAACTTAGACGTAACGGACTTCCAGGATTTCGTATTCGCGCGGACCGGACGGGGCCTGCACTTCGACCACGTCGCCGGCGTATTTACCGATCAGCGCGCGCGCGATCGGCGAGGTGACGGAAACCTTGTTCTCCTTCAGGTCGGCTTCATCGATGCCGACGATCTGGTAGGTGACTTTCTGGCCGTTGTCGAGGTCTTCGAGATCGACGGTCGAGGCGAACACGACGCGGCCTTCCGCGTCCAGCGTGGCCGGGTCGATGATCTGCGCGGTGGACAGCTTCTGTTCCAGTTCGGCGATGCGGCCCTCGACGAAGGCCTGGCGCTCCTTGGCAGCGTCGTATTCGGCGTTTTCGGACAGGTCACCATGCGAACGCGCTTCGGCGATCGCATCGATCACGTTGCGACGCTCCTTGGTCTTGAGCTGGTGCAGCTCTTCCTTCAACTTCTCGGCGCCGAATTTGGTCAATGGAGTGTTCATGGTTCTGTTCTCAGTGTTTGCGGACGTACCAAGTGAAAACCACAGAGCCGCACGGCGCGAGCCGCGCGAACTCTGTGGTCTAAGGTACTACTGTGTTACTGCTTTGCCGCTTAGTTTAAGGTTTTATGCAGGCCTTGTAAATCGTACACCCGCAACTCGTCCAGGTGACGCATGCCCTGCACGGCCGCCTCGGCCCCGGCGATGGTCGTATAGGTGACCACGCGCGCCTGCAGTGCCGACGTACGGATCGTACGCGAGTCGGCGATGGCGCTGCGCTTTTCTTCGACCGTGTTGACCACCATCGCGATCTCGTGGTTCTTGATCATGTCGACGATGTGCGGACGGCCTTCGATCACCTTGTTGACCGGGGTGACCGGGATGCCGGCGGCGGCGATGACGGCGGCGGTGCCCTTGGTCGCGACGAGCGAGAAGCCCAGTTCGACGAGGTCGCGCGCCACTTTCACGGTGCGCGGCTTGTCCGAACCCTTCACGGACAGGAACACGCGGCCAGTCTCCGGCAGGATGATGCCGGCGGCCAGCTGCGACTTGACGAACGCTTCGCCGAACGTCATGCCCACGCCCATCACTTCGCCCGTCGACTTCATTTCGGGGCCGAGGATCGTGTCGACACCCGGGAACTTCACGAACGGGAACACGGCTTCCTTCACGCTGTAGAACGGCGGGACGATCTCTTTCGTGATGCCCTGCTGCGCCAGCGTCTGGCCGACCATGCAGCGCGCGGCGATCTTCGCCAGCTGCAGGCCCGTCGCCTTCGACACGAACGGCACGGTGCGCGAGGCGCGCGGGTTCACTTCCAGCACGTACACGGTGTCCACGGTCTGGCCGTCGACTTCCGATTGCTGGATCGCGAACTGCACGTTCATCAGGCCGACGACGTTCAGCGCCTTCGCCATCAGCGAGGTCTGGCGCTTCAGTTCATCGATGGTGCCTTGCGCCAGCGAGTACGGCGGCAGCGAGCACGCGGAGTCGCCCGAGTGGACGCCGGCCTGCTCGATGTGCTCCATCACGCCGCCGATGAACGTCGTCTCGCCGTCCGAGATGCAGTCGACGTCGACTTCGATCGCGTCGTTCAGGAAGCGGTCCAGCAGCACCGGCGAATCGTTCGACACCTTCACGGCCTCGCGCATGTAGCGTTCGAGGTCGCGCTGCTCGTGGACGATCTCCATCGCGCGGCCGCCCAGCACATACGACGGACGCACGACGAGCGGGTAGCCGATCTCGGACGCCAGCGCCAGCGCTTCGGCTTCGGTGCGCGCGGTGCGGTTCGGCGGCTGGCGCAGGCCCAGGTCCTGCAGAAGCTTCTGGAAGCGCTCGCGGTCTTCGGCCGCGTCGATCATGTCCGGCGACGTGCCGATAATCGGGACGCCGTTCTTTTCCAGGTCCAGCGCCAGCTTCAGCGGGGTCTGGCCGCCGTACTGGACGATCACGCCTTCCGGCTTTTCCAGGTCGACGATTTCGAGCACATCTTCCAGCGTCAGCGATTCGAAGTACAGGCGGTCGGACGTGTCGTAGTCGGTCGACACGGTCTCCGGGTTGCAGTTGACCATGATGGTCTCGTAGCCGTCTTCGCGCATCGCGAGGGCCGCGTGCACGCAGCAGTAGTCGAACTCGATGCCCTGGCCGATACGGTTCGGGCCACCGCCCAGCACCATGATCTTCTTCTTGTCGGTCGGATTCGACTCGCACTCTTCGTCGTACGTGGAGTACATGTACGCGGTGTTGGTCGCGAATTCGGCGGCGCACGTGTCGACGCGCTTGTAGACCGGACGGATGCCCATGTCATGACGCTTGGCGCGCACGGCTTCCGGCGTCGTCTGCATCAGGAAGGCCAGGCGGCGGTCCGAGAAGCCCTTCTGCTTCAGTTTATACAGCGTCGGCTTGTCGAGGCTGTCCAGCTTCTGGTGATCCAGCCACAGTTCGATGTCGACGATTTCCTTGATCTGGATGAGGAACCACGGATCGATCTTGGTGAGATTGTGCACCTCTTCCAAGGTGAAGCCCTGCGCGAACGCGTCGCCGACGTACCAGATGCGCTCCGGACCCGGCTCGCCCAGTTCTTCCTCGATCTTTTCGCGGTCGCGGGTCTTTTCGTTCAGGCCGTCGACGCCGACTTCCAGGCCGCGCAGCGCTTTCTGGAACGATTCCTGGAACGTGCGGCCCATCGCCATCACTTCGCCGACGGACTTCATCTGCGTCGTCAGGTGCTTGTCCGCGGTCGGGAATTTCTCGAACGTGAAGCGCGGGATCTTGGTGACGACGTAGTCGATCGACGGCTCGAACGAGGCCGGGGTCGCGCCGCCGGTGATCTCGTTGCGCAGCTCATCGAGCGTGAAGCCGACGGCCAGTTTCGCCGCCACTTTCGCGATCGGGAAGCCGGTCGCCTTGGATGCCAGCGCGGACGAACGCGACACGCGCGGGTTCATCTCGATGACGATCATGCGGCCGTCCTTCGGGTTGATCGAGAACTGCACGTTCGAGCCGCCCGTGTCGACGCCGATCTCGCGCAGCACGTCGATCGACGCGTTGCGCATGATCTGGTATTCCTTGTCCGTCAAGGTCTGTGCCGGCGCGACGGTGATCGAGTCGCCCGTGTGCACGCCCATCGGGTCCAGGTTCTCGATCGAGCAGACGATGATGCAGTTGTCCTTCTTGTCGCGGACGACTTCCATCTCGTACTCTTTCCAGCCGAGCAGCGATTCTTCGATCAGCAGTTCGGAGGTCGGCGACGCTTCCAGGCCGCGCTTGCAGATCGCTTCGAATTCTTCCTCGTTGTACGCGATGCCGCCGCCCGAGCCGCCCATCGTGAACGACGGACGGATGATGGTCGGGAAGCCCAGTTCGCGCTGCACGGCGCGCGCTTCGTCCATCGAGTGGGCGATGCCGGAACGGGCCGAGCCCAGGCCGATCTTGGTCATCGCTTGCTTGAACTTGAAGCGGTCCTCGGCCTTGTCGATCGCTTCCGGCGTCGCGCCGATCAGTTCGACCTTGTACTTGTCCAGCACGCCGTGGCGGTGCAGGTCCAGCGCGCAGTTCAGCGCCGTCTGGCCGCCCATCGTCGGCAGGATCGCGTCGGGACGCTCCTTGTCGATGATGCGCTCGACGGCCTTCCACGTGATCGGTTCGATGTAGGTGACGTCGGCCGTTTCCGGGTCCGTCATGATCGTGGCCGGGTTCGAGTTGACGAGGATGACCTTGTAGCCTTCTTCGCGCAGCGCCTTGCAGGCCTGGGCGCCCGAGTAGTCGAATTCGACCGCCTGGCCGATGACGATCGGGCCCGCGCCGATGATCAGGATGCTTTTAATATCAGTACGTTTTGGCATTTATTTCTTCTCACTTGCTGGCGTGGGCTTGCATCTTGCTGATGAAACGGTCGAACAGGTAGGCGACGTCCGTCGGGCCGGGCGACGCTTCCGGGTGGCCCTGGAAGCAGAACGCCGGCTTGTCCGTGCGCTCGAAGCCCTGCAGCGAGCCGTCGAACAGCGACACGTGGGTCACGCGGCAGTTGGCCGGCAGCGTCTCGGCGTCGACCGCGAAACCATGGTTCTGCTACGTGATCAGCACTTGCTTGGAGTCGAGATCCTGCACCGGGTGGTTGGCGCCGTGGTGGCCGAACTTCATCTTGACCGTCTTCGCGCCCGAGGCCAGCGCCATGATCTGGTGGCCGAGGCAGATGCCGAACGTCGGCACGCCCGAGTCGATCACCTTCTTCGTCGCGGCGATCGCGTAGTCGCACGCGGCCGGGTCGCCCGGACCGTTGGCGAGGAAGATGCCGTCCGGGTTCAGCGCGAGCGCTTCTTCCGCAGTCGCCTGCGCCGGCAGCACGGTGATCTTGCAGCCGCGCTCGGCCAGCATGCGCAGGATGTTGCGCTTGACGCCGTAGTCGAAGGCGACGACGTGGAACCGCGGATTCTCCTGCTTGCCGTAGCCCTCGCCCAGTTTCCATTCGGTCTGGTCGAAGGTGTACGGTTCCTTGACGGAGACGACCTTCGCCAGGTCCATGCCGTTCAGGCCCGGGAACGAGCGCGCCAGTTCCAGCGCCTGCGCTTCCGACGGCTCGTTGCCTTGCGTGCCGGTCAGGATCGCGCCGTTCTGGGCGCCCTTCTCGCGCAGGATGCGGGTCAGCTTGCGGGTGTCGATGCCGGCGATGGCGACGACGTTTTCCTGCTTCAGGTAGTCCGCCAGCGATTGCGTGGAGCGGAAATTCGAGGCCAGCAGCGGCAGGTCGCGGATGATCAGGCCGGCGGCGTGGACTTTCGAGGCTTCGACGTCTTCGGCATTGATGCCGTAGTTGCCGATGTGGGGGTACGTCAGCGTGACGATCTGACGCGAGTAGCTGGGGTCGGTCAGGATTTCCTGGTACCCGGTGATGGCGGTATTGAATACCACTTCACCGATGGTGTGACCGGCGGCGCCGATCGAATATCCTTTGAAAATGGTTCCATCTGCCAGAGCGAGGATGGCTGGAACGGCTGGGCCAGAAAAAAATGGCGGCAAGGGCAACTCCCGATAAAGTTGCCGTAGGCTGCGCCACGTCAGACCGGCCTGAACAGGGTGTGGGCATGCATCTCGCCCAGTGTTACAGGTCGCTAGAAAGAGGTATGTGTGGGGTAGTCGCTACGGCAGATAAGTGATGGCTAAACCTCTGAATTATAGCGCGATTTATATCGGCCGGCAATCGCCTGCCCCACGTTTTTCCTCTAAATGACGTCCGGAAAAACAAATCAGCGGGCGGGCGCGACGCTCCGTCGCACCACACCCGCCGACTTGACGGATACGTAAATTACAGGCCGAGCGCGGCGATACCGGCCTTGGCGATCTGCGCGTCTTCCGCCGATTTCACGCCCGACACGCCCACGGCGCCGACCACGTGGCCTTCCACGACGATGGGCACGCCGCCTTCCAGCATGCCGTCCAGTTCCGGCGCGCGGGCGAACGACACGCGGCCGTTGTTGATCATGTCTTCGTAGATCTTCGATTCGCGGCGGCCCAGTGCGGCCGTCTTGGCCTTGGCCGGGGCGATATGGGCCGACACGGGCGCGGCGCCGTCCAGGCGCTGCAGCCACAGCGGGTGGCCGCCGTCGTCGCAGATGGCGATGACGACTTTCCAGCCGTTCGCGACTGCTTCGGCTTCGGCGCCGGCGGCGATCTTCTTGATGTCTTCGAGGGTAAGGACGGGCTTGGTTTGCATCTTGAGTCTTTCTTTCGTGTGGCGTTACAAAAAAGGTCTGCGATCAGCGCGCGGCCGCCAGCGCGGCGGGCGTGCCCTGTTTGGCCTTCAGCCTGGCCTTGAGGTCGGCCATGACACCGGCCGCGGCCTGCTCGCCGGCCAGCACGGCCAGGTTGCGGCCGTTGAAGTCGGCGCTGCCCATCGCACCCAGCGCGGGCGTGATGACGACGTCGGCATCCTTCAGTTCGTGCTGGTTCAGGCGCTGGCCCATGATGGTGAACGTCTGCATCAGCACGTCCATCGAACTCGCCGTGGCCTGCGCCTCGGTCGCGCTCGAGATGTTCACGGCGATGATAAATTCGGCGCCCATCTCCTTCGCGAAGCGCACGGGCACCGGGGCGACGAGACCGCCGTCCACGTAGCTGCGGCCGGCGATCGTGACGGGCTGGAACACGCCCGGCACGGACGACGACGCGCGCACGGCCATGCCGGTGTTACCGCGGCGGAACAGGATCGGCTGGCCGGTCTTGAGGTCCGTCGCGACGGCGCCGAACGGGATCTTCAGTTTTTCGATCGGCTGGTTGTGCACGGCCTTGTTCACATAGGTCTGCAGCGCCTCCCCTTTCAACACGCCCGGGGCCTTGCTGAAGAACGGGATGGCCCAGTCGGAGATCGTCGTCTCGTCCATGTCCATGGCGATCTTCTGCAGCTGGAACCCGTTGTAACCGGACGCGTACAGCGCGCCGACGACGGAACCGGCACTCGTGCCGACGACGATGTCGGGCACGATGCCCTGGGCTTCCAGGGCCTTGATCACGCCGATGTGGGCGAAGCCGCGCGCGGCGCCGCCGCCCAGGGCGAGCGCGATTTTCACGTGACGCGGCGGGACGGGCGCCGGCGTGGCGGCGATTGGCGTCGCCGGCTGGGTGGGCGTGGCGCCGCAGCCGGCCAGCAGTGCGGCGGCGCCGAGCGTGGCGAGAAGGGAACGTCGGGAGAAGGTCATCCGGAACAGGAAATGAACAAATGAGGGCAAAGATGGGATTGTAACCCGATCCCGCCGATTTACTGGCCGGACTTACCCGTTTACCGCGTGCGGAGCGGCGAGGATGCGGTCGCGGCAGACCGCCAGGATTTCATCGGCCAATGGCGAGTCGTCCGGGCAGGCGCGCGACATGACGAGGGCGCCGACCACGTGCGCCAGCATGTCGAGGGCGTCGGCGCGCGTCGGACCGCCATCGTCGCCTGCGCCCAGCGCGGCCAGCAGGCTCTCGATCCCGGCCGCGAACGTGGCGCGGACCGCTTCGGGCTGGCGCGCGGCATCGCCGCCCAGTGCGGCCATCGTGCAGCCGGTCGCGCGCGTGTCCCGGTGCGCGCGCGACAGGTAATACCGCACGAACGTTGGCCTGTCCGCTCCGGCGGTCAATGCCGCCGTCTGGGCGATGCCGCAGGCCGCCGATTCCGCCATCAGGTCGGCCTTCGAGCGGAAGTGCTTGTAGAAGCCGCCGTGGGTGAGTCCGGCGGCGGCCATTAGGTCGGCCACGCCGACCCCATCGTAGCCGCGCTCGCGAAACAGCGCGGACGCCGTCTCGACGACGCGCGCCCGGTTGGCCTGCACTTGCGCCTTGGTGACTTTCATGTCCTGACCTCGTGGGTTCATGTCTGTGTGAAGACCGCACTATACATTGATGTCAGGCGTAATCAAAATCTTGACTTTTTAGATGACGATCATCATCATTAGTGTTCCACCCCCATACCGCAAGCCGACGACATGACCGAAAGAACACGTTTTGAACCGACCACCTCCTGGGTCCAGGCGGAAAATCGCCTGGTCAGGGCGGACGGCATCGCCTTCGCCTACCGCGAGCTGGGCCCGCGCGGCGGCATCCCGCTTGTGCTGCTCAACCACTGGGGCGCGGTACTCGACAACTTCGACCCGCGCATCGTCGATGGCCTGGCCCGACGGCACCATGTCATCGCCGTCGACTACCGGGGCATCGGCGCGTCCGGCGGCACGGCGCCGGTGACGGTGGATGCGATGGCGCGCGACACCATCGCACTGGTCCGGGCACTGGGTTTCGCCCGGGTCGACCTGTTCGGCTTTTCGCTCGGCGGTTTCGTGGCGCAGGATGTGGCATGGAAGGCGCCGGGCCTGGTGCGCAAGCTCATCCTCGCCGGTACCGGTCCGGCCGGTGGTCCGGGGATCGACCGGGTCGGTGCGGTGTCCTGGCCGCTGATGCTGGAGGCCCTGCTGACATTGCGCGACCCCAAGGCCTGCCTGTTCTTTACCCGGACCCCCGCCGGTCACAAGGCGGCCAGTGCCTTCCTGGGCAGGCTGAAGGAACGCCGGCGCGGCCTCGACAAGAGCCCCAGTCCCCGCGCGTTCCTGCGCCAGCTCGAAGCGATCAAGGCCTGGGGGCGGCAATCTCCGCAAGACCTTGCCCGGCTGCGCATGCCGGTCCTGATCGTCAACGGCGACGACGACGTCATGGTGCCCACGATGCTCAGTCGCGACATGGCCCGACGCTGTCCGGATGCGCGGCTCGTCATCTACGACGATGCCGGGCACGGGAGCATCTTCCAGTACCACGAAGACTTCGTGTCGCAGGCACTCGCGTTCCTTGCAGCGTAAGTCAAACACATCACCACCATCAAGGTCGAATCCCCATGAAAGCACTCACATTCCAGCGCTACGGCAAGTCCCCCGGGATCGGCTTCACCGAGCTACCCCGCCCCAGGCTGCAGCCCGATGAATTGCTGGTCGAGGTCCACGCGGCCGGACTGAACCCGATCGACAACATGATTCCGACGGGGATGTTCAAGGCCGTCCTGCCGTTCCGGTTGCCTGCGACACTGGGCAGCGATGTCGCCGGCGTCGTGATCGAAGTCGGCAGCCGCGTGACGCGTTTCAAGCCGGGCGACGCGATCATTGCCAGCGTCTTCGACCTCGGCAGAGGCTCGCTCGCCGAGTTCGTGGCGGTGCCGGAGCACGTCGCGGCACCGAAGCCGCCCAACCTGGACTTCGTGCAGGCCGCTTCCGTTCCCATGGTCGGGCTCACCGCGTGGCAGGCATTGAAGGAGCGCGCCCATCTGCAGGCGGGCCAGAAAGTGTTCATCCCCGCGGGGTCCGGCGGCATCGGCACGTTTGCAATCCAGCTGGCGAAGCACTTCGGCGCCAGCGTGGGAACGACGACCAGCACGGGCAACGCCGGACTGGTGGCCGGCCTGGGCGCGGACGAGGTGGTCGACTATACGAAGCAGGAATTCGAGGACGTGCTGCGCGGTTACGACGTGGTGCTCGGCACGCTCAGGGGCGACACGCTCGAGAAATCCGTCGCCATCCTCAAGCCGGGCGGTACGATCGTGTCCCTCGTCGGCCCGCTGGACGCGGCGTTTGCACGCGCGCGGCGCCTGAACGTCGTGCTGCGGTTCGTGTTCGGGTTGATGAGCCGGAAGATCAGGCGCCTGGCCGCGCGGCGCGACGCCACCTACTCGTTCCTGTTCGTGCGCCCCGACGGGGAACAGCTCGGCGCAATCGGCGAACTGCTGGCGTCGCAACGCATCCGTCCGGTGGTCGACAAGGTGTTCCCGTTCGAGCAGGCGAAGGAAGCGCTCGATTATCTTGCCCGGGGACGCGCGCAGGGCAAGGTCGTCGTTCGTCTCACCCCGGCAGCGACGTATTCGGCAGCGACGCCGTAAACACGCTGCCCTTGCCCGGCACCGACCGGATCGCGAGCTTGCCGCCGTGGCGCAGCAGCACGTGCTTGACGATGGCGAGACCGAGGCCGGTGCCCTGCGTCTCGCGCGAGCGGCTCTTGTCGACGCGGTAGAACCGCTCCGTCAGGCGCGAGATGTGCTGCTCGTCGATGCCGATGCCGTTGTCGATCACTTCGAAGCGCAGGTCGTTCGGGCCGCGCAGCCAGCGCAGTTCGATCTTGCCGCCTGCCGGCGTATAGCGCACGGCGTTGCTGGCCAGGTTGCCGAACGCGCTGCGCAGCTCTTCCGCGCTGCCCATCACGTCCGGGCCGTCGACGGCGAAGTCGATCTCGTGGCGACCGTTCGACAGCGCGCGCGCATCGTTCGCCACCTGCTCGACGAGGGCGTGGACATCCACGCGTTCGCGCTTGAGCGGATACTCGTCCGATTCCAGGCGCGACAGGGTGAGCATGTCCTCGATAAGCCGCTGCATGCGCTGCGCCTGTTCCGTCATGAGGTTCAGGTGGGCCGTTCGGGTCTTCTCGTCCAGGCCTGGGTCGGCCAGCGCGATCTCGAGGAAGCCGACGATCACCGTCAGCGGCGTGCGCAGCTCGTGCGACGCGTTGGCGATGAAATCCCGGCGCATCGCCTCGATGCGGTCCGTGTCGGTCGCGTCGTGCGTGACGAGGATCTGGCGCCGGTTCTCGAACGGGATGATCTGCACGATCAGCTTGCGGCCGCGGATCGACAACGTCAGCGGCTGTTCATAGCGGCCGAGGATCAGGTAGTCGATGAATTCCGGATGGCGGATCAGGTTCGTCACGCGCCGGCCCTTGTCGTGTTCCAGCGTGAGGCCCAGATGGCGCTCGGCCGCCGGATTGCACCATTCGAGGAACAGGACGTCGTCCATGATCGCCACGCCTTCCGGCAGCAGATGCATGGCCTGGCGGAAGCGCGCGAGCCATTCCGTCAGCTCGTCGCGGTTGCGTTCGTCGTCGCGCCGCAGCCGGTACAAGCGCGCGAAGACGTCGGTCCACGCGCCCCACCCGTCAGGCAGTTTCGTGCTTTGCGGATCGTTCAGCCATTCGCCCAGCTTGTGCAGGTACGCCAGTTGCGAAATCAGCAGGCCCAGCGTGATGAGCAGCGCGAGCGCCAGCCCGGAGATCGGGCCGAGCAGCCACCACGCGACGCCGGCGGCCGCGAGCATCAGGCCCAGGCGCAGCAGCGCCGGGACCCAGAACATGACGCGAGGATTCAAACGGACGACCTTTCTATTTTTCTTTCTCGGTCAGCATGTAGCCCACGCTGCGCACCGTCTTGATCAGCTTTTCCGCTTCCTTCAATGCCTTGCGCAGGCGGAGGACGTGGACGTCGACCGTGCGTTCCTCGACGGCGGCGGCGTCGCCCCACACCTTGTCGAGCAGCTGGCTGCGCGAGAACACGCGTTCGCGGTGCGCCATCAGGAATTTCAGCAGGCGGTATTCGGCGTTGCCCATGTCGAGCTGGCGGCCGTCCAGGGTGACGGTGCAGCTGGCCGGATCGAGCGTCACGGGACCGGCCGACAGCGGCGCCTCGGCCAGGTGCGGGCTCTTGCGGCGCAGCAGCGCCTTCGAGCGGGCCACCAGTTCGCGCGGCGAGAACGGCTTCGTCACGTAGTCGTCGGCGCCGGTATTCAGGCCCGCGATCTTGTCCTCTTCCATGCTCTTCGCGGTCAGCATGATGACGGGGATGTCCTGGAAATCGCGGTCGCCGCGAAGGCGCGACAGCAGGCGCAGGCCGCTCTGGTCGGGCAGCATCCAGTCCAGCAGCAGCAGGTCGGGCCTGCCGTGCACGATCGAATCCCAGGCCGATGCCACGTTGGCGGCCGTGCGGATTTCCCAGCCCGTCTCGCGCAGCGAATAGCTCACCAGTTCGACGATCGCCGGCTCATCTTCGACAATCAGGACGCTCGTATTGGCCGCCATCGATCACCCTTCTCCGCCCGAAATGACGGGTTGCGGTGCAAGCTGTCCCCCGGACAGCTTGCTATGGCGGATATCCCGCCCTTCGACGACATAAATCACGTACTCGGCGATATTCTTCGCGTGGTCGCCGATGCGCTCGATGGCCTTCGCGACCCACAGCACGTCCAGCGCCGACGAGATCGTGCGCGGGTCTTCCATCATGAACGTGATGGTACTGCGCATGATGGTGCGGAACTCGTGGTCGATGACGTCGTCCTGGGCGATGATCTGCACGGCGGCCTTGCCGTCCAGGCGCGCGAACGCGTCCAGCGCGTCGTGCAGCATGTCGGCCGTGGCGCGCGAGATCGTGCGCACCGTTTCGTAGTGGTTGAAGCTGACCATGCCGCGCTCGTGCAGGCTCTTGGCCGTACGCGCGATCTTGGCGGACTCGTCGCCGATGCGCTCGAGGTCCGTGATCACCTTGATCGTCGCCATGATCGTACGCAGGTCGTTGGCGGCCGGCTGGCGGCGCACGATCAGGTGGCTGCACGCGTCGTCCAGCTGCACTTCGAGCTGGTTGACGGAATGGTCGTCCGCGATGACCTTGTCGGCCTGCTCCGTGTTACCGACACGGAAGCAGTTCAGCGCTTCGTCGAACTGCGTTTCCACCATGCCGCCCATGAGCAGCACTTTCGACCGGATCGCTTCCAGTTCCTGGTCGTACTGCTTGGAAGAGTGCTCGCCTACCATGTGTTCATCCTGTTCAATAATGTAATCTTACCGCATCAACCGAAACGACCCGTAATGTAATCCTGGGTCTCTTTCCGTACCGGGTTCAGGAACAGCTGGTCGGTCTCGCCGAATTCCACCAGTTCGCCCAGGTACATGTATGCAGTGTAGTCGGAGCAGCGCGCGGCCTGCTGCATGTTGTGCGTGACGATGGCGATCGTGTAGTCGCCCTTCAGCTCGCTGATCAGTTCTTCGATCTTGGACGTCGAGATCGGGTCGAGTGCCGACGTCGGCTCGTCCAGCAGCAGCACGTCCGGCTTCACGGCGACGCCGCGCGCGATGCACAGGCGCTGCTGCTGGCCGCCGGACAGCGACAGGCCGCTCT
>Ga0187844_10000297_pt1 | contig 38743 bp, 37 predicted proteins | sample SpaLakP09_SKY_50_FD_134517 | JGI IMG/M metagenome (GOLD analysis project Ga0187844, IMG submission 134517) | Oligotrophic lake water microbial communities from Sparkling Lake, Wisconsin, USA - SP09_SKY_50 | ecosystem: Environmental > Aquatic > Freshwater > Lake | place: USA: Sparkling Lake... | reverse complement strand
GCGGCTGGCACCATCAAAGGTGACAACCCCGACCAAGACGCTGGCATCAAGCTGGTATTGAAAGCGGTGGAGTCTCCTTTGCGCGAAATCGTCTACAACGCTGGTGGCGAGCCTTCAGTGGTCGTCAACGCTGTGTTGGCCGGTAAAGGCAACTACGGATTCAACGCCGCCAACGACACCTATGGCGACATGATCGAAATGGGTATCTTGGACCCCACCAAAGTGACCCGCACTGCGCTGCAAAACGCAGCTTCTGTGGCTTCACTGATGTTGACCACAGAAGCCATGATTGCTGAAGCACCTAAAGACGATGCAGGCCCTATGGGCGGCATGGGTGGTGGTGACATGGGCGGCATGGGCGGCATGGGCGGCATGGGCATGTAATTTCCCAGCCTCAAAACTGAAACCCCGCAAGGTTCGCGCCTTGCGGGGTTTTTTTTGAGGATTCACTCAAAACATACTCTCAACAACTACCCCGAACTTGCCAAAGACATCATTTATGAGATTTCCACCGTTCCCGCCAATATCGAAGCCGCTCAGAAAAAACCTTAGCTTTGTTTTTTGCTGCTTGCTCGGCATTGCCTTGCAGTCTGCGAGGGCCATGGATACACAGGCTCCACAAGCGCACATTGTGCGCATGGCCGACCAGTCCTCCGCCAGCGTGGCGCAACTGTTGAAAGCGCTTGGCAGCGCCGATGTGGCGGTGCTGGGCGAAATCCACGATAACCCGCTGCATCACCAGCTTCGTGGCGATTTGCTGCGGCAATTGCCCCCTGCGAGTAAAACGGTGGTGGCCGAACATCTCAACTGGCGCCAGCGTTTTAAAGGCAGCGGCGAGTTATTGACAAGCTTGCAAGCCACCGGTTTCGATGCCAAAGCATGGGCTTGGCCTTTGCACCATGATCTGTTTGAAGCGGTCACCGCAATGAACATGCCGCTGGTGGGCGGCAATTTGCCCAGCGCGTCCATCAAAGAAGTGTTTAAAACTCGGGGCGAAAGCCTGCCCGAGCCGGTTCGGGCTTTGCTGGCCAAAGCGCCTTTCGACACCAGCCAACGCCAAGCCATGGAACAAGAAATTAACCAAGGCCACTGTGGCGCCATGCCGTCCAGCATGTTTGAAGGCATGACGGCGGTGCAGCGTGGGCGCGATACCGCCATGGCCGAAGTTGCACTCGCACACCTGCCCAGCGTTGTGGTGGCGGGAAATGGCCACGCTTGGAAGCACTTGGGCGTGCCGTTTGTTGTGTACAAGGCAGCGCCCCAACTGCGAACTTTGAGCGTGCTGTTCATGGAATGGGACGACACGCGGCCCAGCATTGAAAAACAAGAATTTTTGGCAGAGTTAAAACCCCAAGCCGACTATGTGTGGCTCACGCCACCTCAAGCCAGAGCTGACCCCTGCGAGTCTTTACGCAAGAAATAAGGCTTCCAGCTTTCGTGCATCGGCACAAAAAGCCCTGATACCTTCGGCCAATTTATCGCTGGCCATGGCGTCTTCATTCAAGGCATAGCGAAATTGCGCTTCGTTCAAAACGACCCGTTCTATGGGCGACTGCCTTGACAACGCAACACTCAGTGCTGGCGACAGCGCCGCGGTCTGCGCTTGCAACTGCGCTAACAACTCTGGCGCGATGGTGAGCAAATCGCAACCCGCCAACGCGGTGATTTGGCCGATGTTGCGAAAACTCGCGCCCATCACTTCGGTGGCAATGCCATGCTGCTTGAAGTAGTTGTAAATCTGGCTAACGCTTTGCACGCCCGGGTCGTTCACACCGGCGCGCGCCGCCTCGTCCCATGTCGCACCTGCAGCCTTTTTGTGCCAGTCGTAAATACGTCCGACAAATGGTGAAATGAGCTTCACCCCAGATTGGGCGCAAGCCACGGCTTGTTCAAAGGCAAACAACAAAGTGAGGTTGGTGTGTATGCCTTCCTTTTCCAGAACTTGCGCGGCTTGAATGCCCTCCCAGGTGGCGGCGATCTTGATCAAGACCCGCTCTTGGGTGTTGATGCCCTGCGCTTGATACAACTGGGTGATGCGCCGCGCACGCGCAAGGGTGGCGGCAGTGTCAAAGCTTAAACGCGCATCGACTTCGGTAGACACCCTTCCAGGCAGCAAAGACAATATGTCGCAACCAAAACGCACCAGCAAGCGGTCCATGGTTTCATCGAACGCCGCCTTGGGGTGCTGCGACAAAACTTCATCTAACAGCGCTCGATAGGCTGGCATTTGCGCGGCCTTGAGAATCAGCGAGGGGTTGGTGGTGGCGTCAGTCGGTTGGTATTGGGCGATTTGATGAAAGTCGCCGGTGTCAGCCACCACGGTGGTGAATTGCTTTAAAGCATCGAGTTGGTTCATCCCCGCATTATCTCTTTGGCACTTTGCACAAAGCTGTCATACCCTGGGTCGGCAATACCGCTACAGTCTGCAGCATGAAAAATATTTTAGTCTTAGGTGCAAGCGGCTTTGTCGGCCGCCATGTGTGTGAAGCGCTCAACCGCGCTGGCCTGCATATCACGGCGCCCACCCGTCGCTTGCCAGCTCGTTCGGTGCAAATGCTGCCCATGGTCTCGGTGGTTCAAGCCGATGTGCATGACCCCGCGCAGTTGGCCGCTTTACTGCCAGGACACGATGCGGTAATCAACCTCGTGGCCATCTTGCATGGCACGGCAGCAGACTTTGACAAAGTCCATGTGCAATTGCCCAAACTGTTAGCCCAAGCCTGCTTAAGCGCTGGCGTGCATCGCTTGGTGCACATCAGCGCCTTGGGTGCTGACACGCAAGCGCCGTCTGAATACCAACGCAGCAAGGCGCGTGGCGAACAGGCTTTGCAAGGCTTTGTCGACCAAGGCTTGGCGCTCACGGTGTTGCGACCCAGCGTGATTTTTGGTGAAGACGACGCCTTCATCAACCTGTTCGCCAAACTGCAAGCCTTGGCACCCGTGGTACCGCTGGCAGGTGCGCATACCCGCTTCCAACCGGTGTGGGTGCAGGATGTGGCACAAGCCGTGATTTACGCGGTGCAGCATGCAAGCACAGCAGGTCACACCTATGAATTGGTGGGGCCGCAGATCTTCAGCTTGAAACAATTGGTCGAGCACGCAGGGGTGTGGGCACGCCATCCGCGCTGGGTCATCCCCTTGCCCGGCGCCTTGGCTTATCTACAAGCTTGGGTCATGGAACACCTGCCAGGCCCGACCTTGATGAGCCGCGATAACCTGGCCTCTATGCAAGTGGACAACGTGGCCAGTGGCAGTTGTCCGGGCTTGAGCGATCTGGGTGTCAAAACCCCCGCGCCCTTGGGCAATGTTTTCAGCTTGCCTTGAACACCATGCAGACATACCTTGTCGGTGGAGCCGTGCGCGACGCCCTGCTGGGCATCACAGGCAGTGATCGTGACTGGGTGGTGGTGGGCAGTACCCCAGAAGCCATGGTGGCAAAAGGCTTTGTGCCGGTAGGCAAAGATTTCCCCGTGTTTTTGCACCCGCAAACCAAAGAAGAATATGCCTTGGCGCGCACCGAGCGCAAAACTGCACCGGGCTACAAAGGCTTTGTGGTGCACGCCGCTCCCGATGTGAGCCTAGAGCAAGACTTGGCCAGACGCGACCTGACCATCAACGCCATCGCCCAAGACGCCCAAGGGGAGCGCACCGACCCTTTTGGTGGCGAGCGTGATTTGCAGCTGCGCGTCTTGCGCCATGTCAGCGATGCCTTCCGCGAGGACCCTGTGCGGATTTTGCGATTGGCCCGCTTCGCCGCACGCTTCCCCGACTTTCAAGTAGCCCCCGAAACCCAAGCCTTGATGGTGGAGATGGTGCAAGCCGGTGAGGTCAAGGCGCTGGTGGCTGAACGTGTGTGGCAAGAACTCGCCAAAGGTTTGATGGCACGTCAACCTTCGCGCATGTTGCAGGTCTTGCGCGACTGCGGTGCTTTGCATATTTTGCTGCCCGAAGTGGCGCGTTTGTATGGTGTGCCGCAAGAAGCCAAACACCACCCCGAGATAGACACCGGCGTGCATGTAGAGATGGTGCTCGACCAGTGCGCCTTGATGGACGCATCGCTGGAGGTGCGGTTTGCCGCCTTGTGCCACGACATGGGCAAGGGCAGCACCCACCCAAAGGCTTTGCCGCGCCACATTGGCCATGAAGGCCGAAGTGTCAAACTTTTGCGCGGTGTCTGCGAGCGTTTGCGGGTGCCGCAAACGTGCAAAGAATTGGCCGAGGTGGTGGCGCGTGAACACTGTCACATCCACGGCTGCTTGGGTTTGAGTGCGGAAGCGGTGTTGAGATTGCTGGTTCGATGCGATGCTTTGCGCCGCCCCGAGCGCTTTGCCTTGGCCTTGCAAGCTTGCCAAGCCGATGCGCACGGGCGTTTAGGTTTAGAACTGAAGCCCTACCCGCAAGCCGCCCACTTAAGTGGCTTGTTGCAAGCAGCTTTGTCTGTGGACAACACTGCGCTCTCGGATGAGGCCATGCAACGCGGATTGAAAGGTGCCCACATTGGCCAGCACATAGATGCAGCGCGTGTGCAGGCCCTCAAAGCTGCCATGGCGCGCTGATCATTTCACTGCCACGTCGGCGTCCCATCGACCGCCTAAATTTTTCAGCAACTGCGTGACCGCCAACGCCCTGCGGCTTTGCACCTCCAGCAAATTGCGTTGCGCGGTCAAGGCGCTGGCCTGCGCTGTCACCACATTCAAATAGCTGACCGTGCCAGCGGCGTACTGCGCTTCGGTGATGCGTAAATTACGCTGGGCCGCTTGCAAGGCTTGAGCTTGTGCCGCCTCTTGCGCCTGCAGTTGGTGTGCTGCCACCAAGTTGTCCTCCACTTCTTGCAGCGCCGTCAACACCGCTTGCTGGTAATTCAAGGCCGCCAATTCCAAAGCGGCTTTGGCGTCATCCTTGGCGGCTTGGCGCTGGCCGCCATCCAACAAGGACAAAGCCAGCGTTGGCCCCAAGGACCACAAGCGTGCGGATGCATTGAGCAAGCTTGCCAAGTCGGTGCTCTTAAAGCCTAGGTTGGCGGCAAAGCTGAAGGTCGGAAAGAAGGCGGTCTGCGCCACACCCAGCTGCGCTTGAGCCGCCAGCACCCGCGACTCTGCGGCGCGAATGTCTGGGCGACGCTGCAATAAAGAGGCCGGTACCAATGCCGGCAAGGCGGGTAATACTGGTAAGGCTTGGGTGGCGCTCATCTGTAATGCCGAGGGGGCTTGGCCCAGCAACACCGACAAGCTGTGGCTAAGTTGCTGCCTGGTAGTTTGCACATCAATGCCTTGCGCCACCGCACTTTGCCATTGCGACTCGGCTTGGGCTACATCAGCGGCAGACACCACGCCCGCCTCGTAGCGGTAGCGTGTCAAAGTTAATGCACGTTCATAAGCCGCTTGTGCCAATTCCAGCACAGCTTGTTGACGCTCGGCGGTTCGCATGGCGATATAAATTTGCACCAAGCTGGCTTGGGCAGACAAGCGTGCCAGCGCCATGTCCTCGCGACTGGCTTGTAAATTGGCTTTGGCCACCTGGGTTTGGGCGTCAATGCGACCCCAGACATCAATCTCCCAAGCCAGTGGCAAGCCAAGGCTTACGCTGTTGGAGGATGCACCACCGGCGGCGCTGACAGAGCGTCCCGCACCCGCATTCAGCGAGACACTGGGAAACAAACTCGCTTGCGCGGAAGCCACACTGGCCTGCGCTTGACGCACCTTGGCCGACAACACTTGCAAGTTCACATTTCCAGATTCAAGTTGCTGTTGCAAACCGTCCAGCACCGGGTCTTGAAACAAAGTCCACCAAGCGCGGTCCACCGATTCACCTAAAAGCATGGGGTTTTGCGCCGCGCCAAAAGCCTCAGGCACGCGTACCGTTGGCCGTTGGCTTGGAGCAGGCGGCTTGAACCAACTGCCGCATCCCGCCAACGATAAGCACAGCAACACCGTTGCGTAGGAATGTCCTGTCTGTTTGTTTTTCATGCCACCACCTTGTCACCAGCAGGCCAACGACGACGCATTGCCTCTAAGCCCACAAACACAATCGGCGTGGTGAACAAAGTCAACAACTGACTCAGCACCAAACCCCCAACACGGCCAAACCCAAGGGTTGGCGCAATTCTGAACCCACGCCAAACGCCAAGGCCAAGGGAATCGCGCCCAGCATGGCCGCTGCAGTGGTCATGAGAATCGGGCGCAAGCGCCGCTGCGCCGCCACGTAAATCGCTTGGGCCGGGCTGCGACCCAGGGCTTGCTGCTGCAAGGCGACATCGATCATCAAAATCGCGTTCTTTTTCACAATACCTATAAGCAAGATCACGCCAATCATGGCGATGATGCTGAACTCGGTGCGCATGGCCATGAGGGTGAGCAAAGCACCCAAGCCCGCAGACGGCAAGGTCGACAAAATGGTCAGCGGATGCAGCAAGTTTTCATACAACACGCCCAAGACCAAATACAGAGTGAGCAAGGCAAACAGCAGCAACCATGGCTGGGTTTCCAAAGACTGTTGAAACGCGTTAGCCGTGCCGGTAAAACTGGCGCGCACCGACACAGGCAAATTGAGTTGCGCCACAGCTTGGTCGACGGCTTGGGTGGCTTGCGACAAAGACACGCCAGGCGCCAAACTGAAGCTGAAGGTGTCCGAGGGCACACCACCTTCATGCGACACAGACAAGGCGGTATTGGTCAATTCGATGCGGGCAAAGCTGGCAAAGGGCACGGCTTGGCCTTTGTCGTTGATGAACTGCAAGCGGCGCAAAGACTCGGCGCTTTGCAAATAAGGCGGGGCCAACTCCATCACCACACGGTACTGGTTCAAGGGGTTGTAAATGATGCCGATTTGGCGCTGGCTGAAAGCATTGGCCAAGACGGTGTCAATGGCTCTGACCGACAGCCCCAAGCGAGCCGCCGCGTCACGGTCAATCACCACCGAGGTTTGCAAACCGCGGTCTTCGTAGTCGCTGCTGATGTCTTCCAGCTCTTTGAGCTTGCCCAAGGCGCGGCGCAACTTGGGCTCCCACTCGCGCAGTTGCGCGAGATCATCGGCTTTGATGGTGAACTCGTATTCGGCAGTGGACGCCCTGGCGCCCACCCGAATGTCTTGCACCGGCGTTAAAAACAAACGTGCGCCCGCCTCTTTGGATAAACGTGCGCGCAAACGCGCCACCACTTGCTCGGCACTGACGTCGCGTTGATCGCGGGGTTTAAGCGTCATGAACATGCGGGCAGCATTGCGCTGCCCCTCGCCAGTAAAGCCAGTGACGGTGAGCACCGCCGGATCGGACTGCACGATAGCCAGCATGGTGTGCAAGCGCTCTTGCATGGCTTGGAACGAGGAGCTTTGGTCGGCGCGAATAAATCCGTTGATACGGCCCGTGTCTTGCTGCGGGAAAAAACCCTTGGGTATGGCGCGGTACAGCGCCACATTCAAAGCAATCGCGGCGATCAGCACCAACCACATCCACCACTGGTGACGCAAAGCCCAGGCCAAGCTGCGCCTGTAAAACAGCATCCACTTGCTGGGCCGCAGCTTGCGGGCTTGTGCTTTCAAGGGCGACAGCAATGCAGCGCACATCATGGGCGTGGTGGTCAGTGACACCAGCATGGAAATCAAAATCGCTGCTGTCATGACGATAGCGAATTCACGAAACAGCCGCCCCAGCACCCCGCCCATGAACATGATGGGAATGAACACCGCCACCAAAGAAATACTGATGGCCACCACGGTGAACCCGATTTCACGCGAACCCTCAAAACACGCTTGGCGCAGCGGCATGCCACGCTCACGCAGTCGGGTGATGTTCTCAAGCACCACAATCGCATCATCCACCACAAAGCCAGTGGCAATGGTCAAGGCCATCAAGGTGAGGTTGTTCAAACTCAATCCCATGAGGTACATCACCACACAGGTGCCCGCCAGCGACAAAGGCAGGGCCACGGCAGGTATGAGCGCGGTTTGCCAGCGCTTTAAAAACAAACCCACCACCAAAATCACCAGCGCCATCGATAGCGCCAAAGATTTTTGAATCTCCAGCAACGAGGCACGCACCGTGGGCGAGCGGTCGGATACCACCGTCATCGTCACCGCGGCGGGCAAACCCGATTGCAATTTGGGCAGCAGCTCACGCACCCGGTCAACCGCTTCAATCACATTGCCGCCGGGCTGCAAGTTCAGCACCAACAACACAGCGGGTTGTCCCTGGGACACACCATCGGTTCGCAGGTCTTGCACCGAATCCAGCACTTGCGCCACATCTTGTAATCGCAAGGCCTGCCCGTTTACATAGCGCAAGATCAGCGGCGCATAGTCTTGCGCGCTGCGGGCTTGGTCATTGGCTTCAATTTGCCAAGCCAGGTGCTGGTCTTCAATCACCCCTTTAGGCCGGTGCGCGTTGGTGGCTACCACCGCTTGGCGAACCATCTCTAAAGACACGCCGTTGGCAGCGAGTTTGTTCGGGTCTAGCTCTATGCGCACCGCTGGCAATGCGCCACCACCAATACTCACCTGCCCCACGCCATCGACCTGCGCCAAACGTTGCGCCAAGGTGGTGGAGGCCAAGTCGTACATCTGCCCGCGTGAATAGGTGTCTGAGGTCAAGGCCAAAATCAGCATGGGGCTGTCAGCGGGGTTGGCCTTTTTATAAGTGGGCCGGCTGGGCATGCCGGTGGGCAACAAACTTTGCGCGGTGTTGATGGCGGCTTGCACATCCCGCGCCGCGCCATTGACATTGCGGTTGAGTTCAAACTGCAAGGTCACGCGGGTACTGCCTTGCGAAGAGCTGGACGTCATTTCGGTCACACCAGCAATATTGCCCAAGACCCGCTCCAAGGGCGTGGCCACTGTGGCCGCCATGGTCTCGGGGCTGGCACCCGGCAAACTGGCCGACACCGAGATGGTGGGGAAGTCGACCTGCGGCAAAGGCGCCACTGGCAACTGCACATAGGCCAACACACCCGCCAAAGCCAAACCCATGCTCAGCAAACTGGTGGCCACCGGTCGGTTGATAAAGACCGCAGAAAAATTCATGGCGGCGAGGCGCGACGACGCGCCCAGGCGTCGAGTTTCAGGTAAATCACGGGCGTAGTGAACAGCGTCAACCACTGGCTCAAAATCAAACCGCCCACCAAGGTCACGCCCAAGGGATGGCGCAACTCACTGCCCACGCCGCTGCCCAACATCAGTGGCAAAGCGCCCAGCAAAGCGCACAAGGTGGTCATCAAAATCGGGCGAAAGCGCAGCAAGCAGGCTTGGACAATCGCTTCACGCGCTGGCATGCCTTGGTGACGCTGGGCATCGAGCGCAAAATCGATCATCATGATGGCGTTTTTCTTCACAATGCCAATCAACAAAACAATTCCGATGACCGCAATCAAACCCAACTCAATACGTGCTGCCAACAAAGCCAACAAAGCACCCAAGGCAGCCGAGGGCAGGGTCGACAAAATTGTGACCGGATGGATGTAGCTTTCATACAGCACGCCCAAAACAATGTACATGGTGACCACCGCCGCCAACACCAGCCACAAGCTGTTGAGCAAAGAGGCTTTGAAAGCCAAAGCCGCGCCCTCAAAGCGTGTCTCTACAGACGCAGGAACGCCTTCCTCGGCAACCAAGGCTTGCCAATGCCGCTCTATGGCTTGCACCGCCTCGCCAAGCGACGCCCCAGCAGCTGGCTTGAACGACAAAGTGACCGCCGGAAATTGCGCCACATGCAAAATGCTGAGCAGGGCCGCGCGCTCTTCCACTTGGGCCACGCTGCTGAGCGGCACTTGCGTGCCATTGAGCGAAGGCACATGCAAGCGCGACAAAGCCGCAAGCCCTTGTCGGTCTGCGTCTTGCACCTCCAGCACCACGCGGTACTGGTTGCTTTGGGTGAAGATGGTGGAGACCAAGCGTTGTCCGAAGGCGTTGTAGAGCGCGTTATCGATGGCCAAGACACTTACCCCCAAACGCGCGGCAGCTTCACGGTCGATTCGCACATAGGCTTGCAAGCCTTGGTCTTGGTAATCGGAAGCCACCTCGGCCAGCACGGGGTCTTGGCGCAAGCGCTCTTGCAGTCGCCCAGACCACTGACCCAGCGCAGGGCCATCGGGGCCGCTGAGTAAAAAACGAAATTGGTTGCGCGCAACGCGATCATCCAAACTCAAATCTTGCAAGGGTTGCAAGAAAACCTGCAGGCCTGGAACTTGGTTCCCCAGTCGGTTCAGCCGCTCTAAGGTTTGCTGCAAGCCCTCTGAACGCTGGGACTTGGGCTTTAAGTTCAAGGTCATGCGCCCGGCATTCACACTGGCGTTGGGACCATCCACACCAATGAAAGAGGTGAGGCTTTGCACCGCAGGGTCTTGCAAAAACAGTCGGGCCAGCGCTTGTTGACGTTGCGAAATGGCCTCGATAGAACTCGACTGCGTGGCTTCGGTGATGACTTGCACCGCACCCGTGTCTTGCAAAGGGAAAAAGCCTTTGGGGCTGATGAGATAAGCCGCCACGGTCAAGACCAGCGTCAAAGCAAAGGTGGCAAGCGTGGCCAAAGGTCTGTCCAGCACCCAGTTCAAGCCAAGGGCATAGGCATCAATCAAGCGCTGCAACCAAGCACTGTTACCTAGGGTGTGGTGGGCGGTTGTGCCCACACGCAAGACATGGGCGCACAACATGGGTGTGAGGGTGAGCGAGACCACCGCGGAAATCAAGATCGCCACCGCCAAAGTGATGGCGAACTCGTGGAACAAACGCCCCACCACATCGCCCATGAACAACAAGGGAATCAGCACCGCGATCAGCGAAAACGTCAGCGACACAATGGTGAAACCGATTTGGCGCGCACCTTCAATGGCGGCTTCCAACGGTGTGCGCGGTGTGTCCGCGTCTTGCAACACACGGGCAATGTTTTCAATCATCACAATCGCGTCATCAACGACAAAACCGGTGGCCACTGTCAACGCCATAAGGGTCAGGTTGTTGATAGAAAAGCCCGCCAAATACATCACTGCAAAAGTACCCACCAGCGACAAAGGCACAACCACGGCGGGAACCATGGTGGCGGCGGCGTTGCGTAAAAACACAAAGATAACCATCACCACCAAGGCCACCGACAACAACAACTCGAACTGCACATCATTCACCGAAGCGCGTATGGTGGTGGTGCGGTCGGTCATCACCTGCACATCCAAACTTGGCGGCAAAGCCGCACGCAAAGCCGGCAACAAGGCCTGCACGCGGCCCACGGTTTCAATCACATTGGCGCCCGGTTGTCGCTGGATATTCAAGATGATGGCGGGCTGGGTATTGGCCCAGGCAAACAAACGGTTGTTTTGCGGCGCGTCGACGATGGCCGCCACATCACGCAAACGCAAAGGGTTACCGTTTTTGTAAGCCAACACCAAATTGCCGTAGTCTTCTACCGATTGCAACTGGTCGTTGGCGTCCAAGCTGGATGCACGTGCTGGCCCATCAAAACTGCCCTTGGCCATGCTCACATTGGATTGGTTGATGGCGGTTCGCACATCTTCCAGCGAGAAGCCTGCTGCGCTCAGAGCTTGGCTATTAACCTGCACCCGCACCGCAGGGCGTTGGGCGCCAGCGATGCTGACCAAACCGACGCCCGCGACTTGCGACAAACGCATGGCCAAGCGGTTTTCCACCATGTCATGCACACGCGTGATGGGCAGCGAGGGCGAGCTGATGGCCAAGGTCAAGACTGGCGCATCGGCTGGGTTGACCTTGCTGTAGGCCGGGGGCATGGGCAAATCGCTGGGCAAGACGCTGGTGGCGGCGTTGATCGCGGCTTGCACCTGCTGCTCGGCCACATCGAGTGGCAGCTTGAGCGTGAACCGCAAAGTAATCACCGACGCACCGCCCGAACTCACCGAGGTCATTTGGTCCAAACCAGGCATTTGGCCGAGTTGTCGCTCTAAGGGCGCGGTGACAGTGGCGGTCATCACCTCGGGACTCGCGCCAGGGTAGAGGGTGTTGATCTGAATCGTCGGGTAATCAATCTGCGGCAAGGAGGCCACCGGCAAGAGGCGGTAAGCCAAAGCACCTGACAACAAAAGTGCGAGCATCAACAGGGAAGTTGCCACCGGCCGCAAGATAAACAAACGCGACAGGTTCATGGCTTGGCCGCTTTCACCACCTCCACGCCACTGCCGTTGCGCAAACGGTCGGCACCATCGGTGATGACTTGTTGGCCCGCTTTCAGGTCGGCAATGACTGCTTGCCAGTCACCCTCCACCGCCTCAAGTTGCACTGCTTGAACTTGCACAGTGTTATCGGCCTGAACCACATACACAAAAGTGCCTGCCGCGCCACGTTGCACCGCTTGTACCGGCACCACCAATGCGTTTTTCAAAGTGTCGAGCTGCAAACGGATATTGGCAAACTGATTGGGGAACAAACTGCCGTCGCGGTTATCCAAAGTGGCTTTGAGGCGCAAAGTGCCAGTGGTCACATCGATGGCGTTGTCGGTGGTGCTGACGCGCCCTTGGGCCAAACGAATTTTTTGATCGCGGTCCCAAGCCTCCACAGCCAAAGCTTTGCCCAATTTCAATTGCCGCATGATCAAAGGCACGTGTATCTCGGGTACCGAGAACACCACCGCCATGGGCTGGGTTTGGGTAATGCTGACCACGCCATTGGGGTCGCTTGAGCGCACCAAGCTACCTAACTCCACTTGCTTTAGGCCTAAGCGTCCGCTGATGGGCGCGGTGACGCGGGTATAGGAAAGCTGCAATTTGGCAAGATCGATTTGCGCTTGATCGGCCTGCACCGTACCTTGCAACTGCCGCACCAAAGCCGCTTGTGTTTCCACTTGTTGTCTGGCGATCGCGTCTTTGCTGAGCAAGTCTTGGTAGCGCTGCAAATCGAGTTCGGCATTTTTTAATAGCGCAGTGTCTCTGGCCCATTGGCCTTGGGCTTGGTTGAGCTGCGCATCAAAAGGGCGTGAGTCTATTTCGGCCAACAACTGTCCGGCTTGCACATACTGACCCTCGGTGAAACGCAGGGCTTTGAGTTCGCCATCGACCTTGGCACGCACCACAGCGGTATTGAGTGCCATCAAAGTACCCGCAGCTTGCACGGTGAAGCGCACATCCCTGTTACGTACTTCGCCCACGCTGACCGGCGTGTTGCGCGAGCCTTCACCGCCGCCTTTGCCACCTTTTCCGCCCTGGGGCTTGGCGCGGCCGTCGGCCGAAGCTGTGACTTCTTCCCCACTTAAAAGGACGCTGAGCTTGTTGTTGATATCTGGGTAAAACCAGCTTGCGGCAAATGCCATCACTGCCAAGACTGACAACAGCCACAGCTTGCTCGCACCATATTGACCAGGGGACATTGCGCTGAATGGGGTGAACTTCTTATCCATGCGGTCATGTTAACTGCCGCAGATGTCCCTAGAGTAAGCGTGACAAACCTGCGCACACCATACTCAGAATGATGGTGGTGGTTAGAGGAATAAAGAACTCGCGCCCAAACAAGCGAAAACGAAAATCGCCTGGCAAGCGGCCAAAGCCGATTTTGTGGAGCCAAGGCATGACGCCTTGAATCAACAACAAAGCCAAGAAAACCACAATCAACCAACGAAACATAGGTTTACAGCCTGTGCGTTCTGTCGCCTTGCACAAAGCCCAAAGGCTGCCACATCTCGCCACACCCCAAGGCGATGACTTTGAACAACTCACCCATCTCGTGCTCCAGAATCAGCTTTTGCGCCATGGCCTTGTCTTGCAATGAGGCATTTTCCAGCAACCCCAGCAAGCCACTGTTAATAAGAAAATGCGCTTGGCTGGTGTAGCCCAAGACCTCCAAGCCCACCTCTTGAGCTGCCAAGGCCACGCCAGTGAAATTGATGTGTGCGGTGATGTCCTTGCGGCCCACATCTTGCAAAGGGTCGCTGTCGCTGCGATGCGCTTGGTGGCACATCAATGTGCCCATATGGCGTTGCTCGTGGTAGTACTCAGCCTCTGGAAAACCATAGTCGATGAGAAACATCACGCCACGCTGCAAACGCTCGCCAACACTTCGCACAAAAGCCTCGGCCTGTAGGTGTATTTCGGTGAGGTAATCGTGTTCGCTAGAAATCTCCACGGGGGGACGCTCGTCGGTGGGGCGGTCTTGCCAAGCAAAGCGGCTTTCTGCCTCATTCCAGACCACGCCTCTTTCATGCCAAACACCGGCACTGAGTTGCAACAAGCGCACGGGCATGGCGTCCAGCACTTCATTGCCCAACACCACAGCTTGTATGCTGTCTGGCAACTCACTCACCCACCGCACTTGCGGGCGAAAAGCCGCCAAGGTGTGCGCTTGGCGTTCGCGCAAGGCCGCCGAGACCTCTACGATAGTGTAGGTTTGCACTTGCTCGCCCAAAGCCGAGAGCAGCTGAAAAGCCAAGGTACCGTTGCCCGCACCAAACTCAAGCACCTCATTGTTGTGGGTCTGCGCCAAGGCCTGTTTGACACTGAGGGCCAAGCTTGCGCCGAAATAAGAAGACATCTCGGGGGCCGTCACAAAATCACTGCCCGAGGCCGGCATGCGACCAATCTGCTGCTGGCTGGCACTATAGTAGCCAAGCAGAGGCGCATACAAAGCCAACGCCATGAACCGGTCAAAGGGCAACCAGTCCCCAGCCGCATGCATGAACTGTTTGATTTTTGTCGTCAGCGAAGACGCTTGAGCAGTCATAATTCAAGTGGCCCAGAAGTCTTTGGGTCATTGTATGGCTCGCAAAATGGATGCAGGGGATGCTGAAAGCACAAATGAAACTTGAATTGAACATGCAGGTAGCCGAATGAATCAAAGCCATTGGGTCTTGGTGACGGGCGGCGCCAAAAGATTGGGACGCGAGTTCTGCTTGGCCTTTGCGCGTGCCGATTGGAATGTTGTTTGTCACTTCAACACCTCCGACACAGAAGCGCTAGAAACACAAGACATGGTGCATGGCTTGGGCAAGACCTGCGTTGTGATCAAGCAAGATTTGTCGGCAACTGATGCGCATGCCCATTTGCTGGACAAATGTGAATTGCAAACCGGCCATCTTCCCCAATGCATTGTCAACAATGCCTCAGTTTTTTCGATGGACGACGCAACTTCAAGCAGCGCGGCTGTATTGCAAATGCATTTTCAAACCAATACGGTGGTGCCCTTGCTGCTGGCCAATTCGTTGGCGCTCAGAGCGAAAACAGCCCCACACCATGACAAGCATTTGTGCGTGATTCATGTTTTAGATCAAAAGGTGCACAACCTCAACCCCGATTATTTCTCCTACACCGTGAGCAAGTTGGCGCTTGAGAGAAGCGTGGCCTTGCAAGCACAGGCCTTGGCGCCCATGGTTCGGGTGTGCGGTTTGTCGCCCGGCTTGAGTTACCTCAGCGGCGATCAAACGCAAGCAAACTTTGATCAAGCTTGCAAAGTTAATTTGCTCCAACGTCAAATCCAAACCGTTGATATTGCGCGCACGGCGGTTTTCATGGCGGAAAACCAGGCCCTCACAGGTTGCACCCTACAAGCTGATAACGGACAACATCTGGTGCCGCTTGCGCGAGATGTCATGTTCAGCATCAACCCACAGGTGGGTGCATGAGTACATTGCTTGATTTCGCCTGTCTGGACGCGCGCTTGGCCACACACTGCAGGCTCATGAGTCTGCGCCAATTCGATCTTCCGGTTCGCATTGGGGTGCATGATTTCGAAAGAAGCGCTGCGCAACGAATGTGGTTTGATATCGATATATGCGTTCGCCTTGAAGATGCGCCAGCAAGTTCAGACGATATTTCTTCCACCCTCAACTATGATTTTTTGCGAGAGATGGTTCAAAAAACCGTAGGGATTGAGCACCACGAGTTGCAAGAAACATTGTGCGACGCCCTCTTCAATCAACTCATGTCGCATCCCCAAATCATGGCCGCGCGCGTCAACACCTCAAAACCCGATGTCTATCCCGACTGTCTGTCGATCGGCACCGAGCGTGTCGGTTGTAAAACTTGGTAGCAAGCTTTCCCTATGCAAACAAGCCCTCAACAAATTCTTTCTCTGACTGGCCTGCGCTTTAACGCAGATTTGGGCATTTTGGCCCACGAAAAAAAGGCACCCCAACCGATTCAGGTAGACGCCGAACTCAGCTTGGGCGCACAACCTCTTTTGCCCGAAGCTGACGATATTTCTCGCGTCCTCGATTACCGTAAGGTTCGACAAATCATCATTGATGAATGCACCGCCGAGCATGTAAGCCTGCTCGAGACCATGATTGGCAGACTCTGCTTCAGATTGATACAACTGCAAGGGGTGCAAGCGGTTCGGGTGAAAATCACCAAACTGGAAATTTTTGACGACTGCGAAGTCGCTATCCGCATGGAGGCGGGAACATGGTGAACCATGCAAATTGAACGGGAAACCCAAAAACTCGAAAAACGCCTGTGCCGTCAGGTGGGCGACGCCATTGTTCAATACAACATGATTGAAGAAGGCGACAAAGTGATGGTGTGCATGTCGGGAGGCAAAGACAGCTACGGCATGCTGGATATTTTGTTGAAGATGAAAGCCCGCGCGCCTATTCATTTTGATTTGATCGCGGTCAATTTAGACCAAAAACAACCTGGCTTTCCCGCCCATGTGCTGCCCGACTACCTCAGCACATTGGGCGTGCCATTTCGCATCGAAACCCAAGACACTTATTCCATCGTCAAGCAAAAAATCCCCGAAGGCAAAACCATGTGCAGCTTGTGCAGTCGCTTGCGCCGTGGCATTTTGTACCGGGTAGCTGATGAAATAGGTGCGACCAAAATTGCTTTAGGTCATCACCGCGATGACATTTTGCAAACGTTTTTTCTCAATATGTTTTTTGCGGGCAAATTGAAAAGCATGCCGCCCAAATTGGTCAGTGATGCCGGACACCATATCGTGATTCGCCCCTTGGCTTTCGTGGCCGAGCGCGACTTGGAGCGCTGGGCCGCACACCGAGCATTTCCCATCATTCCTTGCACTTTATGTGGCAGCCAAGACGGCTTGCAACGCCAGCAAGTGGGCAATATGTTGCGCGAATGGGAGAAAAAACACCCTGGTCGCTTGGACATCATGTTCAATTCATTGCAACATGTCGCGCCTTCGCATTTGCTAGACACCGAGCTGTTTGATTTTCAAAACCTCACAACCACAGGGATGCCAGACGCCGATGGCGACACGGCTTTCGACCCTGAGAGTTTTGCCATGCCTGGCTTGGCAGGCATACAAACCGTGACGCTAACAAGCTAAGCCTAAAGCGAGTTTAAAAATTCCAGCAAGTCTTGGCGCTTAAGGGCTGGCAAGGCGGTGAATTTATCGCGAGAGGCTTGGGCCTCACCGCCATGCCACACAATCGCTTCCAACACATTGCGTGCGCGCCCATCATGCAAAAAAGAGGTGCTGGCACTCACCTGTTTGGACAAACCTATGCCCCACAAAGGTGGTGTGCGCCAATCGCTGCCACTGGCCTTGAAATCGGGTCGTCCATCGGCCAAGTCTGGTCCCATGTCATGCAGCAGCAAGTCGGTATAGGGCCTTATGCGTTGATTGGAAATTTGCGGCACTGCTGCATATTTGCCGGTTCGCCATTCAGCCACATGGCACATGGCGCAACCCGTTGATACAAACAAAGCCTCGCCGCGCATGAATTCAGGTTTGTCGGTGTTGCGCTGCTTGGGGACTTCCAAGGACTGCACCCAAAATGTGATCGAGTCCCACAACTCGGGGCGCAACTCGGGTTTGTCACCTTTGATGGCGGCCAAGCATTCATGTTGCACCGACTGGCAATAAGGTTGTGGGTAGACCGCCGAAGTCACGCCGATATCGCCTAAAAAAGCCGCTGCAATTTGTTGCTTGATGCTGGGTTCATTGGCCTTCCAACCAAAGCGCCCCAGAGCTTGTTTTTTATTAATGTCGTCGCGCACAAAGTTGGGCCGCCCATTCAGCCCCTGTGCTTTTTGCTGTTGCGCAACTTGTAAAATATCTTTTTCGTTGATGGCTTCCAAATAACCCAAACCCACCATGGCTTGGCTGTTACGCAAAGACATCATCACGCCCGCAGCCAAGGGGCCGAAGTTGGTTTTTTCAATCCGCACTTGAGGCTGACGCAACTCTATGCGCTCACCATCGGGGAAAGTGAAAGTTTTGCTCAGCCAATCGATGTAAACCTCGGCCTCTCCGGCACGCGCCTCGGGGTCTTTGCGGGTCACGGTGTCAAACATTTGTATCTCTGAGCCGTAATGCGGGTCGGGCTTGGGTGCGCCATGCGGCCCCTCGCCTGGCACCGAGATCCGCAACACATGTTGAATCGCCAAAGCTCCCCCGACATCCAAGGCCCTGCCGCGTCCTGCATTGACATGGCAGGACGCGCAGTTGGTGGCCAAAAACATAGGGCCTAAACCCCATTCACCACCGGCCGGTCCGGGTTGAGACAAGTCCCACACCAAGGGAATGACGGGGTTGTTGACAGCCATCCAAAAATTGGTGAAGACCTTCTCGCCCTGAAGAAACAACTGGGTTTGCTTAGGAGACAAACCTGCCACCGCTTGCCTATACACCTCTTGCGGCAAGACTGTTTTATCGGCCGGTGTTTGGGTAACAGCCGCTGTAGGCAACAGCAACAACAAAGAGGCAAGAACAAAACCCAGTTTTTTCACATCACACCTGTTTCAATGTTTTTTGTAGGCCACAACGGTTTGGTGCTGCTCGCCCAATCCCTCAATACCCAAGGACATGGTGTCGCCGGCTTTAAGAAAGACAGGCGCAGACTTGCCGTTTTTCTTCATGCCCATGCCCACCCCTGGAGGCGTGCCGGTGGTGATGACGTCGCCTGGCATCAAGGTCATGAATTGGCTTACGTAGCTCACCAGCTTGGCCACATTGAAGACCATGGTTTTGGTGTTGCCGGTTTGCATGCGCACGCCATTGACATCTAGCCACATGCCCAAGCGCTGGGGCTGGGGCACTTCATCTTTGGTGACCAGCCAAGGGCCGATGGGGCCAAAGGTGTCGCAACCCTTGCCCTTGTCCCAGGTGAGGCCACGCTCGAGTTGGTATTCGCGCTCAGACACATCGTTCACGGTGCAATAGCCCGCCACATAGTTGAGCGCTTGGGCTTGCGACACATAACTGGCACGCGTGCCAATCACCACCCCAAGCTCGACTTCCCAGTCGGTCTTGACCGAGTTCTCGGGCAGCATGATGTTGTCGTTGGGGCCTTGCACACAGCTGTTGGCCTTCATGAACACCACCGGTTCTTTTGGAATAGGCATATTGGATTCGGCCGCATGGTCGGCATAGTTCAAGCCGATGGCAATGAATTTGCCTACATGGCTGATGGGGCAACCCATGCGTGGTTTGCCCTTGACCAAGGGAAGCGTGGCGGTCTTGATACGCGAGAGTTTGGCCAAAGCTTTGTCGCTCAAGTGCTCTGGGGTCACGTCCGAAATGACCTGGCTTAAGTCACGCAGTTTGCCCTCAGCGTCGATGAGGCCGGGTTTTTCTCGGCCCGTTTGGCCATAGCGCACAAGTTTCATTTTTGCTCCTGTAAAAAAATCAATAGGTGGAACGTCCACCCGATAAATCGAACACCGCCCCGGTGGAGAAGGAACAATCTTCGGTACACAACCAAGCCACCATGGCGGCGATTTCGTCAGGTGTGCCAAAGCGGCCCATGGGAATTTTGCCAAGCATGAACTGTATGTGCTCGGGGGTGAGTTGGTCAAAGATGGGGGTCTTCACCGCCGCAGGTGTGACGCAGTTGACGCGCACGCCGGTGTCAGCCAATTCTTTGCCCAGCGATTTGGTCAGGGCGATGACGGCAGCCTTGCTGGCGCTGTAAGCGCTGGCGTTGTGGTTGCCGTCTTTGCCAGCCACCGAGGCAATGTTGACGATGCGCCCATAGTTACGCGCCTTCATATGTGGGGCCAACTCGCGGCAGCAGTAAAACAAGCCGTTGACGTTGATGTCAAACACTTTGTGCCAATCGGCCAGTGGGTAGTCCCAGGATTTCATGTTCGGACCGGAAATGCCAGCGCTGTTGACCAAGGCGTCCACGGCAGCGAAAGCAATGCTTTGTTTCACGGCTTCGACCACTTCTGCGTGCTGGGTTAAATCTACCTGCACGCTGTGCACCACAGCGCCAGGAACAGCTTTTTTGAATGCTGCTTCTGCTTGGGCCATGCCATTGGCGTCATGGTCCCACACCGTCACTTGTGCACCTGAGCGCAGCAAGCGCTCGACCATGGCAAAACCTAGGCCACTTGCGCCGCCCGTCACCACCGCGTGGCGACCTTGCATATCAAGTTGGTTCATTGCAGTTCCTTGGGGTTTAAATGGTCATGCCGCCGTCGACAGAATAGGCTTGGCCAGTGGTGAATTGCGACTCGTCACTGGCTAAAAACACCACGATAGGTGCAATTTCATGGGCAAGCGCAAGTCGCCCCATGGGTTGACGGGCGATAAAGTCTTTGCGCGCTTGCACAGGATCGGCTTGGCTGTTGATGCGGTCTTGCAAGGAAGGCGTGTCCACCGTGCCTGGGCAAATCGCATTGCAGCGAACGCCTTGTCGCACATGGTCGGCGGCAACTGCTTTGGTCAAACCAATCACCGCAGCTTTGCTCGCGCCATACACAAAGCGGTTGGGCAAGCCTTTGATGCTTGACGCCACACTGGCCATATTGATGATGCTGCCCCCGCCATGGGCAATCATTTTGGGCAAGGCCGCTTGTATCGCCCAAAACTGCGAACGCACATTGAGGTTGAAGGCCAAGTCCCAGTCTTCATCGGTGGCGGTCAATACCGTGCCGCTGTGTACAAAACCAGCGCAGTTGAATAAACCGTCGATGCGCTCCATTGAAGCTACTTGCGCTTGTATCGCGGCTTTGTCCATCACGTTCAAGACGGCGGTGTGTACATGCGCCATGCCCTTGAAACCTTCGAGCAAAGCGGGGTTGATGTCTGTGGCCCAAACGGTTGCGCCCTCGGCCACCATGGCCAGCACCGTGGCCTTGCCTATGCCTTGTCCCGCCGCGGTAATCAGTATGTTTTTACCTTGTAATCGCATGGTCTTTCCTGGGTTTTCTGGCACTGGGGCTCAGACAAGAATGATAGGGCTTCGCAGCCAGTGCCTTGGCTACGGGTTTGTGCGGATGAACTTGACCTTGACGCAGCGGTATGGTGCATGCAAGTATCCCCATTTACCTAGAAGGGTTTGTGCCATGCGTTTTCAGTCATTGTTTCGCCCATCTTGGCTGATGTGGGCCTTGGCGGCTCTGGTTTTACCCGGCTTGTGTTTGGCTCAGCAAAAACTCAAATGGGCCCATGTGTATGAGTCTGCCGAGCCCTACCATACCGAGTCGGTATGGGCGGCCGAGGAAATCAAAAAACGCAGCAAGGGCAAGTTTGATATTCAGGTGTTTCCCGCGTCAAGCTTGGGCAAAGAAACCGATTTAAACCAAGGCCTCACTTTGGGCTCGGTCGACATCGTTATTGGCGGCCCCTCGTTTGCCGCGCGCAGCTACCCCCGCTTTGGCATCGCTTACTACCCCTTTATTTTTCGTGACGGCGACCACCTGTTGGCCTATTCCAAAAGCCCTTTGTTCCAAGAAATGGTGGTTGAGTTTCGAAACAAAAGCGGCATCCAAGTCACCGCATACACCTACTACGGCGCACGCCACACCAGCGCCCAAAAGCCTTTCAGCCAATGTGCGGACATCAAAGGTTTGAAAATTCGTGTGCCTGATGCACCGGCCTACACCGCCACTTGGCAGGCCTGCGGCGCCAACCCCACACCGATTGCTTTTGCCGAGGTCTATTTGGCCCTGCAAAACGGCACGGTGGATGCCCAAGAAAACCCGCTGACCACCATCGAAGCGAAAAAGTTTTTCGAAGTGCAAAAGTCCATCATGCTGACCGGCCATATTGTTGACGGCTTGGTCACCATGGTGGCACCTCATGTGTGGAGCACACTCAATCCGGCAGAGCAAAAAATGTTCACAGAGGTAATGCAAGAGGCCGCAGCCAGAGCCAGCGCCAAGGTTAAAAAGCGCGAAGCCGAGTTGATCGACATCTTCAAGAAAAAAGGCTTGCAGGTGGTGGAGGTCAACCGCAAAAGTTTTCAAGACGCGGTGCTGAAAAACAAGCCTGTTGAAAGCCTGGGTCAAACCCGCGCCGACTACGACCGTGTGCAAGCTGTCAAATGAGTGGCAACCACGACAGCTTGGCCGCCTCATTTGGCCAAGCGGATGAAACCGTAGACCTCTCGGGCACCATTGCCGAGGCTTGGTTAGCGCTGTTTTTTTTCTGGGCGCTGGGCTTGACCGTGCTCTACCAGTTCATCACCCGCTATGTGTTCAACGACTCGGCCGCATGGACCGAAGAAATTGCCCGCTATTTGCTGATTGCCACGGTGTTCGTGGGCGCAGTCATTGGGGTGGCTAAAAACAACCATATTCAAGTGGATTTTTTCTACCGCTTCATGCCAAGCCGCGTGGCGCGCGGGGTGGCTTTGCTGACCGATGTGTTGCGGGTGGCTTTTTTGGCCTTTGCCAGTTACCTGACATGGTTGCTGATGCAAAAAATGGTCAACTACCAAATGACCATCGTCAACCTGCCCATGAATATCGTTTACGGCGTGGTGTTGTTGGCTTTTGTGTTGATGACTTGGCGCGCGGTTGGGGTGATGCACCGCCACTGGCTACAAGGTTTTAGCGTGCTCGAGCGCCCCGACACCTACTAAGTCCTGCATGTTAAAAATCATTTTTCTGTTTTTGCTCAGTGGTGGTTTGCCAGTGGCCATGGCCATGGCCGCTGCCTCGCTTCTCTACCTTTTGTTCGTGCCCAGTTCCCCGCCCTTTGTGGTGGTGCACCGCATTGTCTCGGGCATAGACAGTTTTCCTTTGCTGGCAGTGCCGTTTTTTATTTTGGCGGGCAACCTCATGAACACAGCCGGCATCACCCACCGCATTTACAGCTATGCGCTGGCGCTGGTGGGTTGGCTCAAAGGCGGCTTGGGCCATGTGAATGTGGTGGGCTCGGTGGTGTTTGCCGGCATGAGTGGCACAGCCATCGCGGACGCCGCGGGCTTGGGCACGATAGAGGTCAAAGCCATGACCGACCATGGCTATGACGCTGAATTTGCGGTGGGTGTCACCGCCGCCTCGGCCACCTTGGGGCCCATCATTCCGCCCAGCCTGCCGTTTGTGATCTACGGCATGATGGCCAATGTCTCTGTGGGTTCGCTGTTTTTGGCTGGTATTGTTCCCGGCATGGTCATGGCTTTGTTGATGATGCTCACCGTGGCCTATTTCGCCCATAAAAATGGCTGGGGTGGGGATGTGAAGTTTGAGTGGCCCAAATTGCTCAAAGCCTTGACAGAGAGCTTGGTGGTTGTGGCTTGGCCCTTGGTGGTGTGGTGGTTGATCACCGATCTGGGTACCCAGCCTCAGGTCACGGTACTGGTGGGTTTGCTGCTGCTGTTTGCCGCTGACAAATTGTTTCATTTTCAAGCCGTGCTGCCCATCATGACGCCGGTGCTGTTGATTGGCGGCATGACCACCGGTGTGTTCACCCCGACCGAAGGCGCGATTGCGGCGTGTGTCTGGGCGATGATTTTGGGCTTTGCTTGGTACCGCACCTTGCACTTCAAGCTGTTTGTGAAAATTTGCCTCGACACGGTAGAGACCACGGCCACGGTGTTGTTCATTGTTGCCGCGGCCAGTATTTTTGGTTGGTTGCTCACCGCAACCGGTGTGACCGCCGCGATTGGCCAATGGGTTTTGGGCGTCACCGATCAGCCTTGGCAATTTTTATTGCTGGCCAATTTGCTCATGCTGTTTGTGGGTTGTTTTTTAGAACCCACCGCCGCCATCACCATTCTTGTGCCGATTTTGGTTCCCATCTGCCAGCAACTCGGTATTGACTTGGTTCATTTCGGCTTAATCATGGTACTCAACCTGATGATTGGCTTGCTGCACCCGCCCATGGGCATGGTGCTGTTTGTGCTGGCGCGGGTGGCCAAGCTCAGTGTCGAGCGCACCACCATGGCCATCTTGCCGTGGTTGGTGCCACTGCTGGGCAGCCTGCTCTTGATCACCTATGTGCCCAGCATTGCCCTGTGGCTCCCCCGTTTGATGGCTTCTTGATTTCACTTTGTTATGAACACTTGCATACGCCTGCACCCCGCCGATGATGTGGTCATCGCCCGCCAACAACTGCTCTCAGGCACCAGCGTGGAGAGCATTGCGGTGCGCGGCCTCATCCCGCCTGGGCACAAAGTAGCCACCCGCGCCATCGCCTCGGGTGCGCCTGTGCGTCGCTACAACCAAATCATTGGCTTTGCCTGCAAAGACATTGCGGCGGGTGAGCATGTGCACACCCACAACCTCGACATGGGACCCAACAAAGGTGACTTTGCCCGCGACTATGCGTTTTGCACCGATGTCAAACCCGAGGCGGCACCACTGAACGCCGAGTTCATGGGCTATGTGCGCGCTGATGGCCGCGTGGCCACGCGCAACTATCTTGGTGTGCTGTCAAGCGTGAACTGCTCGGCCACGGTGGCTCGCGCCATCGCAGACCATTTCTCCAAAACCCTCAACCCTTCTGCCTTGGCAGACTTCCCCAATGTGGATGGCGTGGTGGCGCTCACCCACGGCAGCGGCTGCGGCATGGACAACGAGGGCTTGGGCATGCAGGTGTTGGAGCGCACCTTGGCTGGTTACGCCACCCACCCCAATTTCGCCGGCGTGTTGGCAGTGGGCTTGGGTTGTGAAGCCAATCAACTGAAATCTTGGCTGTCGCACAGTGGTTTGAAAGAGGGCAGCATGCTGCAAACTTTCAATATCCAAGACAGCGGCGGCACCCGCCTCACGGTGGCCAAAGGCATAGCTTTGATCACCGCCATGTTGCCCACAGCCAATCTCGCCCAACGCCAGCCTTGCAGCGTCGCCCATATCACCGTGGGATTGCAGTGCGGTGGCTCGGATGGTTATTCGGGCATCAGCGCCAACCCCGCTTTGGGTGCAGCAGTCGACCTGTTGGTGGCACACGGCGGCACCGCCATCCTCAGCGAAACCCCAGAGATTTATGGCGCAGAACACCTGCTCACGCGCCGTGCGGTACGCCGCGAAGTGGGCGAAAAACTGGTATCGCGCATACGCTGGTGGGAGCACTACACCGCTATGCACCAAGGCGAGATGAACAACAACCCTTCGCCTGGCAACAAAGCCGGGGGACTCACCACCATTTTGGAAAAGTCGCTGGGCGCAGTGGCCAAGGGTGGCACCAGCAATTTGCAAGCGGTGTACGAATATGCAGAAAAAATAACCGCCCATGGCTTTGTCTATATGGATACGCCAGGCTACGACCCGGTCAGCGCCACTGGTCAGGTGGCGGGCGGGGCCAACCTGATTTGCTTCACCACCGGCCGCGGTTCAGCCTATGGCTGTGCGCCCTCGCCCTCGATCAAACTCGCCACCAACAGCGCTTTATGGCAACGCCAAGCCGACGACATCGACATCAACTGCGGGGATATTGTGGATGGTGAAAGTACGGTGCAAGCCAAGGGCGAGGAGATATTTAAAGCCATCATTGCTTGCGCCTCAGGCCGCAGCAGCAAAAGCGAGAGCCACGGCTATGGGCAAAACGAGTTTGTGCCTTGGCAGCTCGGCGCGGTTATGTGATGAGCACCAAACTGGCGTCTAAATGCTCGGTAGGCAAGCGCTTGTAGCCGCTGCGTGCAAAGCGTTGCAAGCGTCCCACCACAAACGACACCAACACCGAGGCCTGCACATTGGCGTCCACGGTGGGCGTTACAGAAGATTGCGCCTGCGCTTGTTCGCGCAACACCAGCCGTAAGCTGGATTCAAAGCGCTCGAAAAACTGGTTCATGCGCTGCTCTAGGCGGTCGTTTTCAAACACCAAGGCGTCGCCCACCATGACCCGCGCCATGCCTGGGTTGCGCTGAGCAAACTGCAGCAACACTGTCACCATGTGCCGCGCTTTTTGCACCGAGCCATCGCGGCTCTCGGCAATTTGATTAAGCAAACTGAAGATGCTGGTTTCAATGAACTCGATAAGACCTTCGAACATTTGCGCCTTGCTGGCGAAATGCCGGTAAAGCGCCGCCTCAGACACCTCTAGGCGCGCAGCCAACGCGGCCGTGGTGATGCGCTCAGCCCCGGGCTGCTCGAGCATGGCCGCCAAGGTTTGCAGTATTTGAATTCGACGCTCGCCGGGCTTGGGCCGCTTGCGTGGCGAGGTCTCGGCATCAGAGGATGTAGTGCTGGGTTGCGCGGTGGCCATCGAACACTCCTTACAAGTCAGTGCGAACGTATCAGGGTACCAAAAGCTTGATCGGTCAAAATTTCCAGCAGTAAAGCGTGAGGTACTCGCCCATCAATGATATGCACCGAGTTGACCCCGCTTTTGGCAGCATCAAGCGCCCCACTGATTTTGGGCAACATGCCGCCACTGAGGGTGCCATCAGCAAACAAAGCATCGATTTGCCTGGCGCTTAAATCGCCCAGCAATTTGCCCGATTTGTCGAGCACGCCTTCGGTGTTGGTAAGCAGCACCAACTTTTCAGCTTTCAACACGGTGGCCAGTTTGGAGGCCACCAAGTCGGCGTTGATGTTGTAGCTCTCGTTCATTTCGCCAAAGCCTATGGGGCTGATGACGGGAATGAAGGCGTCGTCTTGCAAAGCTTTGACCACGCTGGGGTCAATGCTCACAATGTCACCCACCTGCCCCACGTCGTATTCTTTGCTGGGGTCTTGGGCGTCGTGCATCTTGAGTTGACGCGCGCGGATCATGCCCCCATCGCGACCGGTCAGGCCCACCGCTTTGCCACCCGCTTGGTTGATCAAACCCACAATGTCTTGCTGCACCTCGCCGGCCAACACCCACTCCACCACTTCCATGGTTTCGGCGTCTGTCACCCGCATGCCTTGAATGAATTCGCCTTTTTTGCCCAAGCGCTGCAAGGCGTTTTCAATTTGCGGTCCGCCGCCGTGAACCACCACCGGATTCATGCCCACCAATTTCAGCAACACCACATCTTGGGCGAAACCCGCTTGTAACAGCGGATCGGTCATGGCATTACCACCGTATTTGATGACCAAGGTTTTGCCGTGAAACTTGCGTATATAGGGCAGTGCGCGTGCCAATATGCCGGCTTGGTCGCTAAGGGCTAGGGAGGGTGTGGATGAGGTCGCCATGGGGTTAATTCACAAAGTTGGGCTGATTGTGCCGTATTGGCCCAGCCTATGCACCTGTTGGGCCGCCACCGCTTTGAATATCACTTGATTCAATGTTTGAATCTACACATATATTAAAATAGAAAATGAATATATATTGTCTTTATTAATATTTCGAAGATAATATCTCTTCATTTATTTATATATCAGGAGATATTCATGGCTCGTACCAGCCCCACCACCCAACTCGAAAAAATCCGCGCCGCCAGAATCAAATTGGAAAAAGAAGAGCAGCGTTTGATGTTGCGTGGTCACGATAAAGCCTTGGCGCAAATTGTGCAAATTGCTCATAACGCTGGCTTGACCGCAGCCCAAATTGCCCAAGCCATGGGCGTCAAAGGAAAAGTCAAAACCTCAGCCAAAACCAGCACAGCCAAGACAAGTAAAGCAAAACGCTCAACTGCTGGCAAAAAAGTAGCGCCTAAATACCGCGACCCTGCCCATCCAGACAATACCTGGACCGGACGCGGACGCATGCCCCAATGGGTACAAGCTTTGCATGCTGCGGGTAATTTGGCCTCCGCCGAAATCAAAACCGCCGAATAATTTTTATTATCTGCCCCAACCGCCATTCGCCAAAGCGATGGCGGTTTTATTTTGCCGCATTTAATATATGGAACAAATAACTCTGATTTAACTCTATGAAGACCCGACTGGCTTGTTTGTTTTTATTCACCCCTTTCATGGCCATGAGCCAAACCGCACCTGCACCTTCGGGCATGTGGAGTTACAGCTTGGGCGCGCAGCGTTATGCCGAGCCATCCATGCAACTGGTGGGGCCAGAAATAGGCTTGCATTGGCGCAGTCGTCCCCTTTTGGGCTTGCGCCAAGCACAATTGGAAGTCGATGCGCTGGTGGGGCTACAAAAATACAGCAGCGATGGCACTGGCACCAAGAAAAATGTGCCCAATATTGAAAGCCGTTGGCGTGTTTTATGGCCCTCAACGCGATGGCCGAATATCTCTTATGGACTGGGTTTTTATACCCATTCCAATTATTTAAATGTGGAAGGTCTCACCACCACCGGTCATGGCGGCTATGAACGCCAATCTACCCAGTTTTGGCTGCCTTTTCGTTTTACCGACAGCGGGGAAAACTGGAGCGCCTTGGGGCCCGTTAAATCTGTTCGCATAGACGCAGGCGTTTTATTACTTGGCAAACATGTCTCCAAACTTTCACAAGTTAATGCCAACACATATATTGACCTCAATAACACTCAACATACCGGTATTTATCTTCAATCCCAGCTTGATTACAGCACCGCAAGCGGGATTTATTCACCTTATGTCCGCTGGACTTGGGTAGACGACTCAGACAAAGTCAATGGTTTGCGCTCAGGAAAGCAAGATTTTTACGAACCTCTTAACCGGCGCTTACAAATCGGCGTTGAATGGAAATATGGGCGTTAATCCTTGGTCGCCCATAAGGCGGCCAAAACCTCGTCCACCCCAGTTTGCCAAGTGGGAATAGTCAAACCCAATTTTTGCTGCACTGAACGCGAATCCAACAGGGAGTTGGCGGGCCGCGCTGCGGGCAGGGGATAGTCTGCGGTAGCAATTGCTTTGACCTGCTCGGCTTGGACTTTGAGTAACCAACCCATGCGCGCGGCTTGGGCGAGCACATATTGCGCATACCCATGCCAAGTGGTTTGACCGGCATTGCTTAAATGAAACAAGCCGCTGTGCGAAGCGTGGTCGGGTCGCTGTAACACCTCGCGTGTGACTTGTGCCATCCAACGCGCCGATGTGGGCACACCCTGCTGATCGGCTACCACAGACAAACTGTCGCGCTCTTGGGCCAAACGCAACATGGTTTTCAAAAAATTGCCGCCATGCGCACCCACCACCCATGAGCTGCGGAAGATGAAAAAAGCCCCTGCCTGCGCCATCACCGCCAAATCGCCATCGCGCTTGGTACGGCCATACACAGATAAGGGGTCGGTGGCATCGCTTTCTTGGTAAGGCTGGTTTGAACGCCCATTAAACACATAGTCAGTAGAGTAATGAACCAAGGTCGCGCCAAGGGTTTGGCTTCTTCGGCCATGATGGCAGGGGCCGTGGCATTGATGGCGTGCGCCATGCTTGGCTCTTGTTCAGCTTTGTCGACAGCGGTGTAAGCGGCGGCATTGACAATGTAACGCGGCGCATGCTGGCGAATGATGGCTCTTAAAGCCTGCGCATCGGCAATATCCACATCGCTCAGTGTCAAGGGAATAAGCCGCCCCAACAGGGCTAGTTCGGCTTGCAAAGCATGGCCTAACTGACCGTCTGCCCCAAAGAGCACAACGCCATCAGCTGCCATAGTTTTGGCCTATCCATGCGCGGTAGCTTCCGCTGGTAACTTCCTCAACCCAATCGCCATGGCTCAAATACCACTGAACGGTTTTACGCAAACCTGTCTCGAAAGTTTCTTGTGGTCGCCAACCCAGTTCACGCTCTAACTTGCGCGCATCAATGGCATAGCGCCGGTCATGCCCTGGGCGGTCTTTGACAAAGGTCATTTGCGAGGCGTAGGACTGCCCATCGGGGCGGGGCTGCAACTCATCGAGCAGCGCACAAAGTGTGCGCACCACCTCGATATTGGGCTTTTCATTCCAGCCGCCCACGTTATAGGTTTCACCCAAGCGCCCGTCTTGCAGCACCCGCATGATGGCCCTGCAATGGTCCTCGACATACAACCAATCGCGCACCTGCATACCATCGCCATAAATAGGCAGAGGCTTGCCGGACAAAGCGTTGTGGATCACCAGCGGAATGAGTTTTTCAGGGAAGTGATACGGCCCATAGTTGTTCGAGCAGTTGGTGGTGAGCACCGGCAATCCGTAGGTGTGGTGCCAAGCCCTGACCAAATGGTCCGATGCTGCCTTGCTGGCCGAATAAGGGCTGTTGGGTTCATAAGCATGGGTTTCGCTGAAAGCTGGCGCATCAGGTGCCAAACTGCCATACACCTCGTCGGTGCTGACATGCAAAAACCGAAAATCTTGCTTGGCTGATTCAGCCAAGCCAGACCAATAAGCGCGCACCGATTCGAGCAACTGAAAGCTTCCCACCACATTGGTTTGGATGAAGTCCATGGGGCCATGAATGGAGCGGTCCACATGCGACTCGGCAGCGAAATGCAAAACTGCGCGCGGCTGGTGCGTGGCCAGCAATTGACTCACCAGCGTGGTGTCGCCAATATCGCCTTGGACAAAATGGTGTCGGTGGTCACCTGCAAGAGATTGCAAATTACGCAGGTTGCCGGCGTAGGTGAGTTTGTCCAAATTGACCAGCACTTCATCGTGCTGAGCCAACCAGGTATGGACAAAATTGCTGCCGATGAAACCAGCGCCGCCGGTCACCACAATGGTCATGCAGGCAAGCTTTCTTCGGTGACGCCCAAGACCTTGTTGCGCACCATTTCACGCAAGATTTTTTTCTCTGGAAAGCTGAGGGGTCTGTCGAGTGCGCGGCGCACACGCAGCAACATATGGCGATCGACCTCTTGGGGGATGCCATGGCTGCCACGCAATTCGTCGCGCAAATCTTCACGCAAATCTTCCGGTTCATCGTCCCACCAACCATCAACCACTTCTTGCAGCTTGGTACGCACCAACTCGGGGTCATGGGTTGCCGTGGGCGCTGCCGCCGCGCGTGGCTGGGCAGTTAACTCTCGGGCGGCTTGGGGCATGAGCAAAACACGGCGATCGGCTTGCGCCAATAAACGACACCAAGCGGGGTCTTCGTTGATGAGCTGATCCATGTGGCGCGCCGACTCGTCGGCCAACAAATACACATTCAGACCGTGAAGCTGGGCTTCATCGATGCTGGCGGTCAAACGGTCGTCATCGCTGGCAATCAGCAAATGTTCGCAGGCCTTGCGCTCAGACAAGCGGGCAATGTCGGCAGACATGGCGCTGAACGCCACTTCACTGGGCTCACCACCGGTGACGTCGAGCGCACGCAAGATTTGGTCTTGCGGAAACTGGCTGTCTGGGTTGTCGGTATACCAATACACGCGTTGCACATCCAATGCCAAACCTGCTTGTTTCAAGGTTTGCACCAAAGTGGGAATCAAAGCTTGGCGGTTATAGGCCTCAGCTTCGGACTCGGACTCAGCATCGGTGTCTGTGCTTTGCTTGAGCAGCCAAGCCATGTAATTGCTATCTATCAAGGCAATGCAGCGACCACTGCGGGTTTGTGCATGGTCCTTGCGGGGATGCGGGGCGCGGTTTTCGTTCTTCATAGAGGTAAGCCTGTCGATGATGTGTTTAAAACTAAGAAATGGGGCACACAATGCCCGGGTGAGCTGCAGGCGCTCGAAACTAATGTGGCTATTTGCCTGCAGGCGAGATATTAGCCTATCTTTAAGTCTTTTTTGATCCCAAGCTCAGGCGAGGGGTAATGGCCATCCGGTTTGGGGTTTAACACCTGCTCATCGGTGCGCCCAAAACGTCGCACACGCTGTGCATACCAAGACAAAGCTTTGCCCAAGGCCGCCTCATCAAAATCAGGCCAATGTAAATCGGTGAAATACAACTCGGTGTAAGCGGTTTGCCAAAGCAGAAAATTGCTGATTCGCGACTCACCACCGGTGCGAATCAGCAACTCGGGGTCGGGTAAATCGGCGGTACTTAAATGCAAGGACACAGCTTGGGCATCGAGGTCTTGCAAAGACCGGTCGGGATGCGCGGCCTGCCAAGCACGCACGGCGCTCAGCACATCCCACTGCCCGCCGTAATTGGCGGCGATGGTCAAATTCAGGCCAGTGTTCTCAGCGGTTTCTTGTTCAGCTTGGTCTATGCGCGACTGCAACATGGGCGCAAACGCGCTGCGGTCGCCAATCACTCGCAGCCGAATACCAGCGGCTTTCAATTCGGCGACTTCGGATTCGAGGTATTGCAAAAACAAGCCCATCAGTGCCGAGACTTCCTCGGGGGGGCGGCGCCAATTTTCCGAGCTGAAAGCAAACAAGGTGAGATAGCGCAAGCCCATGGCATGGGCGGCTTTGACAATGTGGCGCACATTGGCGGCACCCCGGGCATGACCGACGGTGCGCGGCATCAAATGCTTTTTGGCCCAGCGGCCGTTGCCGTCCATGATGATGGCCAAATGCTGGGGGTGCGTATTCATGTTCAGATTGTGACAGGGAACAAATGCTGCATTTCCACCAAGACGCTGTGTTGTTTGCTCATTAAATCTACCAACACCATGGCGCGCAACTCGCCATCGGCTTGCTGATAGATCGCTTCCAGGCCTTTCAATGGTCCGTCAATCATGCGCACGGCTTGGCCAGCTTGCAGCAAGCGCTCGGGTGGGCGGTCGGGCATTTGGCGCAAGGCTTGAATTAAATTGTCAGCGATAGGCGCAGGCCGGTTGCCAAAACTCACCAAACGGCTCACGCCCAATGTGGAGCGTATAGGGGCCCAGTTGGTTTGCTCGGTGTCCAAGCGAATGAACAAATAGCGACTGAACATGGGTTCGGTAACTTCGGCCAGTCGGCCGCGACGCAATTTTTCCATCGTGAGCATAGGCAACCAAGTCTCAAAGCCTTGGTTTTGTAAATTTTCTAAAGCACGTATTTCTTGCTTGGGGCGGGAATGAACGGCGTACCACAACATGATTTAGATTTCTATAGTTATTTTGACAATTGTAAGAGGTTAATTTTTAGCTCAAGATTGATGTAGCGCAGGTGTCGGGGGTGCCGGTGGACTATGATGAATTTTAACCATTCACAGGAGCACCTCATGGCCAGCACCCCGCCCGAATTTGATCCTCAAGAAATGAGCCAGCGCATGAAAGACTCGGCCCAGCATATTTGGCTGGCTGGCTTGGGTGCTTTTGCCAAAGCGCAGGAAGAGGGCAGCAAGGTCTATGAGAACTTGGTCAAAGAAGGCTCGCAACTGCAACAAAGCACACAACAAGCCCAAGCCAAAATGGCCCAAGCTGCTGAAAAGATGAGCCACATGGCCAGCCAATTCGGGGAAAGTGCCAGCGGGCAAATCGACAAGCTGGAGAGTATTTTTGAGGAGCGGGTGGCCAAGGCCTTGAAAAGCATGGGGCTGCCCAGTGCGCAAGATTTGGCAGACTTACAAGCGCGGGTTGAATTGCTGGAGCAGCAATTGGCCGCTTCTCGAAAAACCAAGGTCTAAAGGCTCAAACCCATGGCCAGCAAAGCACCGCGTCGCACCGCCGAGCGGATTGTGGCCAGCGCATTGGGCTTGTTCAATCGCTTTGGCGAGCCCAATGTCGCCACCACCATGATCGCCGCCGATGTCGGCATCAGCCCGGGCAATTTGTACTACCACTACCCAGGCAAGGAAGACATCGTCAACACTTTGTTTGGCCATTACCAAAGTGATTTGCAGGCCTTGCTGCCTGCCGCCAAAGACGTCAAGGACTTGGAAGACGCTTGGTTTTTCATGCACTCACTGTTTGAATTGGTGTGGCGCCACCGGTTTTTGTACCGCGACTTGAATGATTTACTCAGCAAATACCGCCAACTCGAACAAGCCGTCAAACAAGTCTTGGCCGACAAACATGAAGCTTTTCTGACTTTGCTGGCCCAATTGAGCGATAAGGGTTGGCTTACGCAAAACCACACCGAACGCGACAGCAGCGCCACGCACATGCTGGTCATACTGACCTGGTGGCTGAGTTATGAATATGTGCGCGACCCGCGCCATGCACTGGAAGACGCCAATGCGCAAGGCGGGGTATCTCGAGGTGCCCAGCAAGTGCTGGGCTTGCTACTGCCCTATTTGCAAGAGCAGCCCAAAGCGCAAATGCTGGCTTTGCTGCAGATGTACCAGGCGCCCGCCAGCGACTGAGTGGCTTTTAAGCAGGTGCCAAAAACTGCTCGACCATGCGTACCCAAACGGTGCCACCCAAGGGAATCAGGTCGTCGTTGAAGTCATAACTGGGGTTATGCAATGTGCAGGGGCCGCCGCCGTGGCCCATCTCGCGGTGCTGCCCCTCGCCATTGGCGATAAAGAAATAGGCACCCGGCTTTTCCAACAACATGTAAGAGAAATCTTCTGCGCCCATGGTGGGTTCTTGCGTGAGCACGTTGTCAGCACCCACGATGTCAGCCAGCACCGAGCGGGTGAATTCGGCTTCTTTGGGGTGGTTGATGGTGGGCGGGTAATTGCGCACAAACTCAAATTCGCAACTGGCTTCGTGGGCCGCGCTGACGTGCTCGGCGATGCTGCGCATGCGTCGCTCGATCAGGTCGAGCATCTCCACCGTGAAGGTGCGAACCGTGCCTTGTAATTCACAAGCGTTAGGCACCACATTGGTGGCCTCGCCCGCATGGATCATGGTGACCGAAATCACGCCCGCATCGATAGGTTTTAAATTGCGCGACACAATGGTTTGAAAGGCTTGCACCATCTCGCAGGCGATAGGCACGGGGTCGATGCCGTTGTGCGGCAATGCGGCGTGGCAGCCTTTGCCGCGTATGGTGATTTTGAATTCATTGCTCGACGCCATCACCGGCCCCGCGCTGACCGCCAAACTGCCCACTGGCATACCCGGCCAGTTGTGCAGGCCAAACACCGCATCCACCGGAAACTGCTTGAACAAGCCGTCTTTGATCATCTCGCGCGCGCCGCCGCCGCCTTCTTCGGCGGGCTGAAAAATCAGCACCACCGTTCCATCAAAATTTTTATGCTTGGCCAAATGCTGGGCCGCTGCCAGCAATATGGCTGTGTGGCCGTCGTGGCCGCAGGCGTGCATCTTGCCGGGGTGTTTGCTGGCGTGGGCGAAGGTATTGGCCTCGTTCACGGGCAAAGCGTCCATGTCGGCGCGCAGGCCAATGGCACGAGGGCTTTTGCCGTTTTTGATGATGCCCACCACGCCGGTGGTGCCCATGCCACGGTGCACCTCTATGCCCCACTCGGTGAGTTTGCCCGCCACCACATCGGATGTGCGCTGTTCTTGGAAACACAGTTCGGGGTGGGCATGGATATCGCGCCGCACCGCAATGATGCTGGCCGCTTCGGTGGCGATGGAGTCGAGCAGTTTCATATTCACCCTTTGTATATGGCTTAGGGAATTAGTCTACCCGATCAGGCATTTCATTCATGCAAAATACCGCCATGACCTCCACCATCTTGGGCACCTGCCCCCACGACTGCCCCGACACCTGTTCATTGCTGACCACCGTGCAAGACGGCGTGGCAATCAAGGTGCAAGGCAACCCTAACCACCCTCTAACCGACGGCGTGCTGTGCACCAAGGTGTCTCGTTACACCGAGCGCACCTACCACCCCGACAGAGTGCTGCACCCCCTCAAGCGCGTGGGCCCCAAAGGCAGCGGTCAATTCAAACAAGTGAGTTGGGATGAGGCTTTGGGCGACATCGCCGCACGTCTGAAAACCATTGCCGACAAAACGCCCGAGCGCATACTGCCCTACAGCTACGCCGGCACCATGGGCATGGTGCAAGGCGAATCCATCGCCATGCGCTTCTTCAACCTGCTGGGTGCTGCGCGCTTAGACCGCACAATTTGCTCCAGTGCGGGTGCCGAAGCCTTGACACAAACTTTTGGTGCCAAGCTGGGCATGAAGGTGCAGCACTTCAATGAGTCCAAACTCATCCTCATTTGGGGCAGCAATGTCATCACCAGCAGCGTGCATTTTTGGCGCATCGCCCAAGAGGCCAAACGCCAAGGTGCCAAGCTGGTGTGCATAGACCCACGCCGCACCGAAACTGCCGACAAATGTGATGTGCATTTGGCGCTCAAGCCCGGCACTGACGCGGCGCTGGCCTTGGCACTGATGCACGAACTCATCACCCACGACTGGCTGGACCATGACTACATCACCCAGCACACTCTGGGCTTTGAAGCCTTGCGCGAGCGCGCTTTGCAGTGGCCGCCTGAGCGCGCCGCCCAAGTGTGTGGTTTGAAGGTGGACGACATTCGCCAACTCGCCCACGACTACGCGCACATCTTGCCTGCCGCTATTCGCCTGAACTACGGCATACAACGCTCGCGTGGTGGCGGCAACGCGGTGCGTGCCGTGGCCTGCTTGCCTGCACTGACCGGTGCTTGGCGACACCGCGCAGGCGGTGTGGTGCTGAGTGTCTCAGGCCATGCGCTGCACAACGGCGTGGCTTTGCAGCGCGCTGATTTGCATACCCACAAAAGCGCGCCGCTCATCAATATGAGCACGATTGGCGACGCCTTGAACACCCCAAGCTTGGTGGAAGCGGTGGTGGTCTACAACAGCAACCCCGTGGCCGTGGCACCCGATTCAGCCAAGGTGGTCAAAGGCTTTGCACGCGAAGACTTGTTCACCGTGGTGCTGGAACACTTCATGACTGACACCGCTGATCTGGCCGACTATGTGCTGCCCGCCACCACGCAGCTGGAGCACTGGGATATTCACAACAGCTACGGCCACACCGATGTGCTGCTCAACCGTCCTGCCATCGCGCCAATGGGTGAGGCAAAACCCAACACCCAAATTTTTCGTGAACTGAGCCAGCACATGGGGCTGCACAACCCCTTGCTGCAAGAAGACGATGAAAGCCTGTGCCGTTTGGCGCTGCAACACCCGCGCAACTTGGCCAGCACTTCGCCAGTCACTTGGGAAGCTTTATTACATAACGGCTTTGCCCACTGGCCCGTGGCGGACGCGCCGTTTGCCAACGGCGGCTTTGCCACGGCCTCGGGCAAATGCGAGTTCTTCAGCGACAGACTGCAAGCCCAAGGCCAAGACGGCCTGCCCAACTACCTGCCCAACTATGAACCCGCCAACCCACAAGCCCCCTACCCGCTGGCGATGATTTCGCCGCCTGCACGCAATTTTTTGAATTCCAGCTTTGTGAATGTGAAGAGCCTGCGTGATATGGAAGGCGAGCCGCTGTTGGAAATTCACCCAGACGACGCAGCCTCACGAGGCCTGCAGGACGGCGCGATGGTGCGGGTGTTCAATGACCGTGGCAGCTACGACTGCAAAGCCCAGATCAGTACCCGCGCACAAGCGGGCATGGTGGTGGGCTTGGGGGTGTGGTGGCGCAAGCTGGGCGTCAAGGGCACGAATGTGAACGAGCTCACCTCGCAAAACCTCACCGACATGGGCCGTGCACCGGTGTTCTACGACTGCGCGGTGCAGGTCGAGGCACAGACGGTTTAAGGGGCTATCAAAGCGGCCAAACGCTGGGCGGCTATTTCGCGCAAACCATCAAATATCAAACTGTCGATCAATTCACAGCTGACCGACATGCTGGGTGCCATCTTCCAACCCGCGCCGCCCGTCATATAACAAAGCGGTTCGGCATGACAATGCGCTCGCACATGCTGCACCATACGCTCGACCGCACCGGCGATGGCGAAAGTGCCGCCGCTGGTAAGCGCGTCACTGGTGTTGGTGGGGAATTCGCGCACCTCGCCCGTGGGCACACGCAGGCCGGCTGTGCCCGACTCCAAGGCGCGCAGCATGATGCCGTGACCGGGCAATATCAAACCGCCTAAAAACACACCTTCGGCAGAAATAGCCTCCACAGTGACAGCCGTGCCCACCATCACCACCACCATGGGCCGTGCAGAGCTATCGGCGGTTTGCGCACGCATATGCGCCAATGCGCCCACCATGGCCACCCAACGGTCGGCCCCCAATCGCGAGGGGTGGTCATAGCCATTGACCAAGCCGGCTTCTTTGGCAGAAGACACCACCCAATGCGGCGTCAAGTCCCACAGCTCGAGCTGCTCTTCCACGCGCCGACGAACCGCCTCGCCCGCCACTATGCAACCCAGCATACGCTTGGCCACCGGCAAGGCGCGCCAATCGTCTTCAGCGAGTTTGTCGATGTTTTCTAAAAATACCGCGCCCTGCGCGAGCAAGTTTGCATGCGGGTGAGGCGCGTCGTACATCGCCCATTTCAAGCGGGTGTTGCCAACGTCAAGTGCGATAAATGCCATGGTCAGGAAAAAAGCCTAGAGGGAAGATAAAGGGGGGCATTATCACCAAGGATGGTTGTTCCTAGGTTTGATCAGACGCCAGCCAAGGGGGCACGAGTCACGGGATAGCAGTTTTGCAAAGCGTGCGCAGCTCGCAGCAACACCGCATCACCAAACATAGGTCCCACCAATTGCACTCCAATGGGCAGCCCGTCAGTGGTGAGCCCGCAAGGCAGGCTGATGGCGGGTTGCTGGCTGAGATTGAACGGGTAGCTGAACGGGGTCCAGCCCAACATGGCAGCCGAGTTCATGGGACTGTGACCCGCTGGCAAAGCTTTGAACGCGGCCACAGCGGTGCTGGGCGTCAAAATCACATCGAATCGCTGCATGAACTGGCGCAGATGCGAACCCAAAACACCACGGCGCTGCGTCAGTTGATGCAATGCGTTGGCATCCAGCTTTGCGCCCAGCTCGGCTTGCGCCTTGAAGTCGGGGTCGGTCAAGGCTTGTTGCGCGGAACTCAAGCTTTGCCACACTTGGTAGGCCCCTGCAAACCACAAACCGGTGGTAATGTCTAAGGGGTCTTCGCTCAAAGGGTCAACCTGCTCGACCACCGCACCCAAGTCTTG
>Ga0187844_10000296_pt1 | contig 38879 bp, 40 predicted proteins | sample SpaLakP09_SKY_50_FD_134517 | JGI IMG/M metagenome (GOLD analysis project Ga0187844, IMG submission 134517) | Oligotrophic lake water microbial communities from Sparkling Lake, Wisconsin, USA - SP09_SKY_50 | ecosystem: Environmental > Aquatic > Freshwater > Lake | place: USA: Sparkling Lake... | reverse complement strand
GTCCGATATTGCCCGCTGGTTCGAATATCTTCTGATAATCGTCGGCGTGATGGCCGTTGCCACGGCGTTTCGTTTTTACTTTGTGTCCTGGCTCGGGGAGCGCACGGTTGCTGACATCCGGCTTGCTGTGAACCGCAACCTGTTGCGCCAAAGCCCCGCATTTTTCGAACATAACCGTCCAGCGGAAATCGCCAGTCGGATGACAAGCGATACAGCAATTATCGAACAGGTTGTCGGCACAACGGTGTCGGTCGCGCTTCGAAACATCGTGATGGGCATTGGCGGCGTCGTATATTTGTTCACCCTTGCACCACAGTTGGCCATCGGCCTTTTGATTGCCATTCCCGTCATCGTTCTGCCTATCGTACTGATTGGCCGAAAATTGCAGTCTGCGTCTCGGGCAAGTCAGGACCGGATTGCCGATGTTGGCGCAATGGTTTCGGAGACACTTGGCGCCATGCGGATCGTGCAAGCTTTTGGACAAGAGCTTCGCGAGGGCGAACGGTTTAGCGGTAGCGTCGAAGCTACCTTTAGCACCGCCAAGAAGCGCATTCGCCTTCGCGCATTTATGACCGCAATCGTCATGGCCCTCATTTTCAGCGCGATCACATTGCTGATGTGGAAGGGTGCAATTGACGTGGTCGAAGGCCGGTTGACCGGCGGAACAATTGCAGCCTTTGTGCTTACCGGAGGCTTGGTAGCAGGCGCCTTTGGCGCGCTGACCGAAGTCTATGGCGATCTGGTGCGTGGCGCAGGTGCGTCGGGACGGCTCGCCGAACTTCTTGCCGCAGAACCAAACATCGCTCCGCCCGCTAAGCCTATTGCGTTGCCGGTGCCACCGCGCGGACAGTTGGAGTTTCAAAATGTTAGTTTTCGCTACCCCACACGCCCAGAAGTGTCGGCGCTCAGTAATTTCAACCTGAAAGTAAGCCCGGGCGAGACGGTTGCTGTTGTCGGCCCGTCCGGCGCCGGCAAATCGACTTTATTCCAGCTTGCACAGCGGTTCTATGATCCAGAAACAGGTGCCATCCGTATCGACGGCGTGGCACTCACCAGCGCCGATCCAGCGGAAGTGCGGGCACGCATGGCCTATGTACCGCAAGAGACGGTGCTGTTCGCATCTTCGGCCCGCGACAATCTGCGTTACGGCAACTGGCTGGCCGATGACGATGCCATTTGGGCAGCGGCAGAACAGGCCAATGCAGCCAATTTTCTGCGCGAACTTCCACAAGGCCTCGATACATATTTGGGCGAAGGCGGGGCCAGACTTTCGGGCGGGCAGCGGCAGCGGATTGCCATCGCGCGCGCTGTCCTGCGGCAGGCGCCTATCTTATTATTGGACGAAGCGACGAGCGCGCTGGATGCCGAAAGCGAACGCCTTGTTCAGGACGCACTCGACATGCTGATGAAGGATCGCACGACAATTGTCATTGCCCACCGTCTCGCGACCGTGCGGTCCGCAGACCGCATCATTGTGATGGACCAAGGCCAGATTGTTGAAGAGGGCGACCACGCGACCCTTAGCGCGGCAGGTGGCCTATATTCACGTTTGGCCAGCCTGCAGTTTGACGCTTAAAAAGAGGCGCGCAAACGGTCGCGCATGGCATGTGGTTCCGACGCCTGCGGAACAGGGGCGCGCATTTTTTCGCTGAGCCGTTGAAGGCGGACATATAATTCTTCGCTCGCGCCGATCAGCGCTTGCGTCTCTGGTGGGAATTGCAACACCAGCGGTCCATCGCTGGCCGGCGCATAGCCCAGATTGTTGGTTTCGTTTCGCGCTTCGCTCTCGGTGATTTCGCCAGCCCGCAATGCCTTTTGGTTCAACAACCACGCAATGCTGTGCATCAGGCGTGTTGTGACCTTGAGAGACTCGCAGGAAAAGGCGACCGAAATTTCCGGAGACAAATGCCCCGCATCAAAACTGCGGTCAAAACAGGCGCGCGCTTCATCGGCGAGCAGCATCGCTTCTGTGTACAGAGAATCCAGTAATAATGGGGTCAGTTCAAGTTGTGCGTTGCGCATGCGTCTTTATGGCACGGCCTATGCCCCGATGTTAGTGTAAACAATCCCATCGCGGCAACATATTGCGAGTGTGCCGGTTTGAAACAATCATCGCGCGGTTGTGAACGCTAGGGACGGTAACGGGTCAGGCGATGATGTCCGGCACAAGCTGATCTTCAAGTCGCATGATTCGGTCTTTCAATATCAGCTTCTTCTTTTTCAGACGTGCAATCTGCAGCTGATCAACGACCGATTGCATGGTCAGCGCCGTAATGGCGTCATCCAAATCGCGATGTTCAATCTTCAGTTGTTCCAGCTGCTGCTGGTAGCCGTCGTCGTTCATTCCCCCTTCTAACCAGAGTCGTGCAAACAAGTCATCGTTAAAAGCAGGCATGATCGCGGGGGCATGTTTCTGATGCGCGGCAAACGCAAATTTATCGCGAGACTCGCGCAATATTTCGTGATTTACTTTGGTTGTTGGACCACCGAGTCTCACGCTGAAGGAGAATGATGTGAATATTAATCATCTGTCCGCACTTCGCAGCAAACATGCTGATCTTGAGCAAAAGCTGGAACACGAAGAAAATCGACCTTTTCCTGACACCAACATCATCCTCAACCTGAAGAAGCAAAAGCTGCATCTGAAGGACGTACTTATGCAGGAGTCGGCCCTAACTGGCTGACTATGAATAATTTCAAGCTGGGTATCGCTTGCCTTTTATGTCTCTGCTAGATGGGACAGATGGAAAGCGCTACCCGTTCTGCCCGCAACATATTGACCGGTCTTCACGAAGTGATGGCCTCGCGAAATCATGCGCAGGGCAAATTGAACCATGTCGTCAACATCATTGGCGAAGCGCTGTCGAGCGAAGTGTGCTCGATATATCTGCTGCGCGATGGTGATCTTGAATTGTTTGCGACGCGCGGTTTGAACGAGGCGGCTGTCCACGTCACCAGACTTGGCTTGGGCGAAGGCCTAGTCGGCACGATTGCGGAAAATGTCGAAACATTGAACTTGGATGAGGCAGCCGCCCATCCGAATTTCCGCTATGTTCCGGAAACAGGCGAAGAACGCTTCCACAGCTTTGCAGGCGTTCCGATTGTGCGTTCCGAACGCGCGGTTGGCGTATTGGCGGTGCAGCATGTCGAACCACGGAAATATGAAGAGGTCGAAATTGAGGCGCTTCAAACCGTGGCCATGGTGCTGTCAGAACTGATTGCCAATGCAGGCCTGATCGACGAACCCAGCGCGCGGGGTGGAAATGACACCGGCACGATTAGCCTCACGGGCCTGCCGCTCGTAAAGGGCGCGGCGGCTGGCGAGGCCATTTTTCACCAGCCCAATGTCCGCATTGAACATACCGTCGCTGAGGACATCGAGGCCGAGCGCCACCGCGTCTATTCCGCCTTTGACAAAATGCGCGAACAAATCGACCGCATGGCCAGCCAAATTGATTTCGGCACGGGCGGCGAGCATGAAGAGGTCATCGCGACCTATAAGATGTTCGCATATGACGAAGGCTGGAGCCGCCGCATTAACGAGGCGATCGACAGCGGTCTGACGGCGGAAGCCGCCATCGAACGCGTCCAGCAACGCACCCGCATGCGTATGCGTCAGATTGACGATGCGCTGCTTGCCGACCGCATGCATGATCTGGAGGATCTATCAAACCGGTTGCTGCGGATTGTGTCGGGTCAGATGAGCACCGCGGCGCAACTCGGTCTGAAAAAAGACTCGATCCTGATTGCGCGCAATTTGGGCCCGGCCGAGTTGCTCGAATATGACAAACGGCGTCTACGCGGCGTGGTGCTTGAAGAAGGTTCGCTCACCGCGCATGTCGTTATTGTCGCGCGCGCGATGGGCATCCCCGTGCTGGGCCGCGTACAAGGCATCCGCCACAAGGTGCGCGATGGCGACATGCTACTGCTGAACGCCGACGAAAAAAGCGTCATCGTCAGGCCATCGTCAGCTGCCGAAGAGCTTTTCCAGCATGATCTGGTCGACCGGCAAAAGAAAAAAGCCCGCTATGCAGCGATGCGTGACGCGGCATCGGTCACCAATGATGGCGTGCCGGTGACGTTAATGATCAACGCCGGATTGCGCGACGATATGTCGGCTTTGGCAACCACCGGTGCGGAGGGCGTTGGCCTGTTCCGTACAGAATTCCAGTTTCTGATATCGGCCACGCTGCCTCAACGTGAGCGTCAGCAACGTTTTTATCGCGATGTCATTGAAGCGGCAGGCGACAAGCCGGTCATTTTTCGTACGCTCGATATCGGTGGCGACAAAGCCTTGCCCTATTTGAAAAGCGAGACGAACGAGGAAGAAAACCCTGCGCTCGGCTGGCGCGCACTGCGCCTGTCTTTGGACCATGCAGGACTTATGAAGGCGCAGGCCCGCGCACTCATTGAAGCGTCCGCAGGCCGCACATTGAACGTCATGTTTCCGATGGTATCCGAGCCGTGGGAATTTGACGCCGCCCGAGAAATATTTGAAGGCCAGATGGAATTTTTGGGTCGGCAAAAGAAACGGCTGCCGACAAAAATCCGTTATGGAGCCATGCTTGAGGTGCCGGCACTGGCCGAAACACTCGATATTTTGCTGCCTAAAATCGACTTTTTGTCGATTGGTACAAATGACCTCACCCAGTTCCTGTTTGCAGCGGATCGTGCGGACCCGCGCCTGGCCGAACGATATGATTGGTTGAGCCCCGCCATTTTGCGCTTCATCCGGCGCGTGGTTCAGACAACGGACGGCTATCCTGTCGACGTCGCGGTATGTGGCGAAATGGGTGGACGGACACTTGAAGCGCTCGCTTTGATTGGCTTGGGCATCCATCGCCTGTCGATCACGCCAGCGGCAGTGGGCCCCATAAAAGCGATGGTGCGCACGACCAACCATGCGGATATTCGCAAGAAGATGGACGAGCTACTGCAAAATCCCACCGGGAATTTGCGTGAGGAACTGGCAATATGGGCGGCAAGTCAAGGCATTGAAACCGGCTAAATTGCGGGATTTCCCAAAGGTGAAAAGTTGTTATCGCCGTTGACTTTATCAACAAGATGACCATTGTCCGCATAACTGCACAAAGAGGCGGAAAAAACGGGTCGTGGAGATTGCAGTGGATTTATTAGCTTCTGTTGACGAAGATCACGGATCCGTAGGTAGCCAGCTGAAAGCAGGCCGCGAACGGCTGGGCTTTAGCCTATCCGATATTGCCGCAAAAACGCGTGTGCCGACTCGCCATCTCGAATCTATCGAGCAATCAAATTTTGACGCCCTTCCGGGCCAAACCTACACGCTCGGTTTCGCGCGATCCTATGCAAATGCTGTCGAACTGGATGCCGTTGCAATTAGTGAAGCGCTGCGTTTGGAATTGGCGCGCAGCGGTCATGAAGGCTATCAGGCGCCGGCGCAAAACTACGAACCTGCTGACCCGGCACGCGTGCCTTCGAAAACACTCGCATGGACGTCGGCCGCAATCGCAGCGTTCGCGCTGGCTGCATATTTAATTTTCCGAAGTCTAACACTCACCGATGCTGCGCCCGCGGCTCAAACACCGGCGTCGCCGGTCTCGGTAAAGCCAGCCGCCACGGCGCCGATCGCGCCTCTATCGGCAAATAATGCTGATTCTGCGCAGCAAAGCACCGACAACGCCGATTAAATCCAAATAAAATCAGGTTTTCTTTGCACTGAAATGGTGTGATGGGTATTTATTGCGTTGGTGCAGTCAGCGATACGTCCAAACTTGTAAGTTTAAGGGGAATGACCAATGAATTTTCGGCTCGCTTTGTATAGCGGCGCGGCATTTGCACTCAGCGCGTCAGCAGTTGCGCAGGATGCAAATATTGACGGACGCGTGAGCAAGCTTGAAAAGGAAATGCGCGCTGTCCAGCGTCAGGTCTTTCCCGCAGGTGCCGGCAAATTTGTCGCGCCTGACATCCAGTCACCGACCACTGCGCAGCCCGAGAATGCCACGACGACCTCCGCGACCTCTGACCTGTTGGTGCGTGTCGATGCGTTGGAAGCGCAATTGGCCACTTTGACGGGTCAGGTCGAGCAGCAGGGCAACAATATGCGCGGCCTCGAAGCGCGTTTGAAAATCTTGGAAGCGCAGCTGGCGAGCGCACCGCAGGAAACCGCACCGTCGGCAACCGCGGCAAGCGTCGTACCGGCCGCAGCACCTGTGCCTGCAGCAGTGACCGTCAAGCCAAAACCCGTTGTGGCGGCAGCCAAACCTGTGGCTTCAACCGCGAAGCCAAGTGCAGCGCGCGTTGCCGCGGTTGCTGCCATTGAACGGCCTGCCACGGGCGATGCTTTTGAAGATAGCTACACTTATGGCTTCAGATTGTGGGAAGCGAAATTCTACCCAGAAGCGCAGGCCACGCTGGAAGAAACGCTCAATAAATATCCAAAGCACAGACGTGCAAGCTTCCTGCGCAACTTGCTGGGGCGGGCGTGGCTTGACGACAAAAAACCTGCAACCGCCGTCAAAATTTTCTACGACAATTACAAAGCAGACCCGCGCGGCGAACGTGCGCCCGACAGTTTGTTTTTCTTAGGGTCTGCTTTAACCGACCTCGGCAAAACCGCTGAGGCGTGCGAGGCATATGGTGAGCTTTCAAAAGCCTATCCAGATGTTGCGACCGGTCGCTTGGCGGATCGGATCACTGCCGGTAAAACACGCGCGAAGTGCAAGTAACCGTCGACGCTGCGCTTCTCGACCGTTTTAACGGCGCGGTAAATGCGCTGCACGTCCCGGCGGGTGCGCGCATATTGTGCGCGCTATCCGGCGGGCCCGATAGCCTAGCGCTGCTGATATTGTTGCACAAAACCATGCCCGATCGCGTTGTCGCGGCGACCGTCGATCATGGATTAAGGCCAGAATCTGCCGACGAGGCATTATATGTGCAGCGTATGTGCAAAGACATGCATGTGCCGCACGTCATTTTGTCGCCTGCCGAAAAAATCAGCGGAAATATTCAATCCGCTGCACGAGCCGCAAGATACGCATTGTTGGCGCAGGCGGCTGAGCAGCATGATTGTCATTATATCGCCACCGCCCACCATGCCGATGATCAGCTTGAAACCCTATTGATGCGGCTTGCGCGCGGAAGCGGCGTTGACGGGCTATCGGCTATCCGGTCGAATAATGGGAATATACTACGGCCCTTATTGGGGTTCACGAAAGACGAGTTGATGTCCATTTGCGCGACCGCTGGGCTCAATCCGGTGGACGACCCCAGCAACGCAAATACCGACTTTGAACGGGTCGCGATGCGCCATTGGCTGGCGAACACACAGCATCCCTTTCGCGCCGACCGCGCCGGACGCACCGCCAGCGCACTGGCAGATGCCTCAGAAGCGCTGAATTGGATGACCGAGAAACTCACGCAAGAAAGGGTCCAGCGCGAAACGGGCGCCGTGACCTGCGATGCGCGCGATGTCCCGCGTGAGATACAGCGCCGCCTGTTGATCCATTGCCTGCAACTGATGGAGCCCGAACTGAGCCCGCGCGGCGATGCCATTGACCGATTGCTTTCCGAACTTTCGGAGGGGCGCACAGGCACCATGGGTCAGGTCAAATGCGAAGGCGGCGACAATTGGCGATTTACCATGGCACCGCCGCGGCGGAACTAAGTGTACACCGGCTGGAATTTTGCCAATCGCTATATTGCCATTCACATAATCGCACCTACATTGACGAGGTATCTCTGCGCGTTTGGCGCGGAGCTGAAATCAAGGCAGTGATGATGAACGACGAACAGGAACCAAAGAGCAACCCGATGCTGCGGAATATGGCCATCTGGTCGGCCATCATTGTGGCGCTTCTGGTCGTCGCCTCCATTTTCAACGGCTCATCCACGCCGACCAATGGCATTACATATTCGTCATTCCGCGACAAAGTTGAAGCCGGCGAAGTCAAGTATGTTGCCATCGCGCCAGACCGAATCAATGGCAAGTTTCAGAATGATGAAACCTTCGCAACAGTGCCGCTGCCGAATGACTCCAGCCTTCCCCCACTGCTTGCTGAAAAAGGCGTAGTGTTTGAAGTGAAAACTGCGGAACAGCCAAGCCTGCTGCTACTCCTCATATATCAGGCACTGCCATTCCTGCTGATCTTGGGCATCGCATTTTTTGTGTTGCGCCAAATGCAAAAGGGCGGCGGTGCTGGCGGCGCGATGGGCTTTGGCAAGTCCAAGGCAAAGCTGCTGACCGAAAAGCATGGCAAGGTCACTTTTGAAGATGTTGCCGGCATCGATGAAGCGCGTGAAGAGCTTCAGGAAATTGTCGAGGTTTTGAAAGACCCGCATAAGTTCAGCCGCCTGGGTGGTAAGATTCCCAAGGGCGCATTGCTCGTGGGTTCGCCGGGTACCGGTAAGACTTTGCTGGCACGCGCTATTGCGGGTGAAGCAGGCGTTCCATTCTTTTCCATTTCGGGTTCTGACTTCGTTGAAATGTTCGTTGGCGTCGGCGCGAGCCGCGTGCGCGACATGTTTGAACAGGCAAAGAAGAACGCACCGTGCATCGTCTTCATCGACGAAATCGATGCCGTCGGCCGCAGCCGTGGGGCTGGCCTTGGCAACCAGAATGACGAACGCGAACAGACGCTGAACCAGCTTCTGGTTGAAATGGATGGCTTTGAAGCGAATGAAGGCATCATCATCGTTGCCGCCACCAACCGCCCGGATGTGCTCGACCCTGCCCTGCTGCGTCCCGGTCGTTTCGACAGGCAAGTCGTGGTGCCGCGTCCTGACATTGATGGCCGCGTAAAGATCCTCGACGTCCATATGAAGAAAGTGCCCTTGGCACCTGATGTTGACGGCCGTGTCATTGCACGCGGTACGCCCGGTTTCTCGGGTGCCGACCTCGCAAACCTGGTCAACGAAGCGGCCTTGTTAGCTGCGCGCCGCGGCAAGCGCCTGGTCGCTATGCGCGAATTTGAGGACGCGAAAGACAAGGTGATGATGGGCACCGAGCGTAAGTCCATGGTCATGACCGAAGATGAAAAGAAAATGACCGCCTATCATGAAGCCGGACATGCGATTGTTTCAATCCATGAACCGGCGTCGGACCCAATCCATAAGGCGACCATCATTCCGCGCGGTCGCGCGCTGGGTATGGTCATGCGCCTGCCCGAGCGTGATAATTACAGCTATCACCGCGACAAGATGCACGCCAACCTGTCGGTATCGATGGGTGGCCGCGTGGCGGAAGAGCTGATCTTCGGTTACGATAAAGTCAGCTCCGGTGCCTCAAGCGATATCCAATATGCCACGAGCCTTGCGCGGGACATGGTGACCCAATGGGGCATGTCCGACGAAATGGGCCCACTGCAATATGAAGAGCGGCAGGAAGGGTATCTTGGCTATGGCATGTCGCAGCGGTCGGCGATGTCGGACGAGACGGCACGCAAGATCGATGCTGAAATTCGCAAGCTGGTGGAGGGTGGCCATAAGCGTGCGACCGACCTTTTGAAAAAGCACGATAAGCAGCTCCATCTGTTGGCAAACGCATTGCTGGAGTTCGAAACGCTGTCCGGTGATGAGATCAAGCAGCTGCTTGAAACCGGCAAATTCGAACGCGACGATGGCAAGGTTGCGCAGCCATCGTCCATTCCGACCGTCGGCACGGCCATTCCAAAGGCAGGTCGTCGCAAATCTTCAACCGTTGGTGACGTAACGCCGCAAGGCGCCTGATTTTCATCTTTGCAAAGGAACCTGGACCCTTTAGTCCCGTTGACGAGAGAGTCGAGGACGCAAATATGAAATACGCTGTGCTGATTGCCAGCGGTGCGCTGTTGTGTGCCGTTCCCGCCCAAGCCATGGATGCGGAAACATTTTATGTGAAGGCACTCGCCCTCAAGAAAAAGGGCATGGGCGCGGTATTTTCAAAAGAGATCAAGCCGATGGCACAGCTGTTTCAAGCCGCCGCAGCTTCCGTCAAAGCAGAAAATGAACAAGCGCATGCTGCGGGCAAGCCATTGTTTTGCGCACCCAAAAAATACCGTCTGACCGCCGAGCAATTTCTGGAGGGTTTCGCGAGCATTCCCCAAGAACGCAGGCGCATTCAAACCGTTCGGGATGCCTGGCGCGAGATCGTGATACGTCGCTTCCCTTGTTAGTTCGATCCTAGATCGCGCCGGAGAGCGGGAAAATTAAAATGCGTGTGCTGTCAGCTGACACCGATGGCGACAACGAGCACGGCAAATAACGTCAGCGCGGTCATGGCAAAGACGGATAACAGGCACATCCGCCAAAACGCGCCAAAACGCGACGTTTCATATGCCTGATGCAATTGCCGGTACATGTGAATGGGCGGATAAAATGTGAGCAATAATCCGCCGATCGGTTCGGTCGGGCCAAAGCTAATTAATATCCCGCAGATCAGGCCAAGCAGCATCATGAAGGTCAGTGAATAGGTCACGAACACTGCGTGATCGAACATCTTGAACCGCCGGCGCCAGAAAAATAGCAGCCAGACAAAGGGGACCGATATCGGAATAAGTGCCCAGCTGTATTTATAGGCATTGGATTGCATCTTATAAAAAAGCAGCTGCGGATTTTTCTTCGCCGTTTCCGCAGCCTTGTTCAAATAGGCTGCGCCCGGAAATTCCAAGTCGGTAAATTGGTACCCGTCGGCATCATTGATTCCGTTGCCGAAGCTGTTCGCCGCGGTTCCCATGAGCGTCAGGCCCAGCCTGTCCGATTTCAGCTCTTGCTCCAACGCTTGTGTCGGCTTGCCTGCTGCCCGGGCCGCGACAACTTCCTTTTCCAGCCGGGCGATATCGTCCCGCAATTTGCGCTGTTCGGCAGCAAATTCGGGCGTGGCCACCTCTGCTTTGGTGGTTCCAGCGCCCAAATCGACGGCGGCTTCGTTGCTATGCGACATCCAGTTAAATGCCGCAAAGGTCAGGAACACCGAAAATAGAAACAGCGCGAGTGGAGACACAAACTTGGCGCGTTCACCATGCACATAGCGCCGCGTTAATTCCCCGGGCCTCCAGAACAGCATGGGCAATGTCCGCCAAATCTTGCCGTCGAAATGCAGCACGCTGTGCAGGATATCGTGGCCAAACGCGCTCAATGTGCGGTGCGCCTTCGCCTTTTGGCCGCATATATGGCAATGCGGCCCAAGCAAGGCCGTGCCGCAGTTCAGGCACATATCAGATAAATCTTTGCCCTCGCCCGCATTCGGCTCAACAGCGCGTGCGACTGCTGCGCCAGTGATGATATCTGCTGCGGCTGCCAATTCCCCACTCATTTGACCCATGTATCAGCGGTGCGGTGGAATGCCAAAAGAAAAGGCCCGGACAAGCCGGGCCTCTTTCTTCAATATATGTGCGCTATATTAGCGGTCGTAATCGCGCTGCATACCTGCGCCGCGTGCAGGAGCAGCGGCCGTGAGGCGAAGCGCTTCTGCCGAAAGGCTGATCGAACCGACTTCGTCGGCTTCTTCATCCTCATCCACCTGAACCTTCTGCAACGACTGCACGAGGCCTTCTTTCAGCTGGTCTGGACGAATCGTTTCTTCAGCGATTTCGCGCAAAGCCACAACGGGGTTTTTATCGCGATCGCGATCAACAGTCAGTTCAGCACCACCAGAGATTTCACGCGCGCGTTCTGCGGCGAGTAATACGAGGTCAAACCGGTTGGTGACCTTGTCGATGCAATCTTCAACAGTAACGCGTGCCATCTTGGCTCCTGATTCTTCGGAATTTCGGGAAGTTGCTCGCGCCTAAAGACAAGCAGCGAAAATGTCAATGAAAAGGGCAGGCAGCTTGCCGTAATCCCCGCAAAGCGGTAAACTGGGTTATGGCAACGCAATCAGGCACCCCGGGGTTCCCCGGAAAGCAGTTTCAAGTTGCTGGCCATCAGCTCCATCTGGTGCATGCCCCGAACGACAGGCTTGATGCGGTGTTACGCCTGATCGCGGTGGCGGAACACTCCATCCAGATGTTCTTCTATATGTTTGCCGACGATTCGGTTGGGCGCGACGTGCGGGCTGCGTTGGTCGAGGCGGCAAACCGCGGTGTGCAGGTGCAGTTGATCATCGACAGCTTTGGTTCTGCCGCGATTAGCGACCGTTTCTTTGATCCACTGACTGATGCGGGCGGGAGATATCATTGCTTCAGCACCCGCAAGGGCTTGGGCTATATCATCCGCAATCATCAAAAAATCCTCATAGCCGATGGCACGCACGCACTGGTGGGCGGATTTAACATTACCGATCAATATTTCGGGCGAGCAGGCGGCGATGACTGGGAAGATTTGGGCATCATTATAACCGGGCCGGAAGTGCCGCGTCTGGCGCGCTACTTCGACGACATGGCAAGCGCATCGGCCGACGGAAAGGTGCGCTATCGTAAAATCCGGTCGATTATCCGGCAATGGCGACCGGGCATAGGCGAAGTCCAATGGCTGTTGGGCGGACCGACAAACCGGATCTCGCCATGGGCGCTGACGTTCAAACGGTCTTTGCAGGTCGGAAAAAGGTTCGACATTGCATCGGCCTATTTTTCCCCGTCGCAAACGATATTGCGCCGATTGGCGAAGGTGTCGAAACGGAACAAGGGATCGCGCCTCATCATGGCGGGTAAAACCGACAATGGGGCCACCATTCCTGCGGCACGGTTGCTCTACCGTTACCTGCTGCGGCGCCGAACGAAGATTTACGAATTCCAGCCGCGCCGCCTGCACATGAAGCTGATGGTCATTGATGACGCGGTGTATATTGGCTCGGCCAATCTCGATGTCCGCAGCATGTTCATCAATCTCGAGATCATGGTCCGGATCAAGGATGATGCGCTTGCGTTGTATATGCGCACGTTGTTCGATGGGCTGGTCGCCCAATCCGAAGAACAAACGCCTGTGTTGTTAAACGCGCGCGACACTGTTTGGAGCCGGTTCAAGGCTGCAATTGCATATTTCCTTGTGAATTCGGTGGACTACACCATCGGCCGGCGGATTAAGTTCAGCCTGCTGCGCAATCGGTAATCACTCTTTCCAGCCCCAGAAAAGGTGGCACGGCAGAATGTTCCAGAGTTCGTACCCACTATCAATTTTACGAAAATGTGGCGCCATAAAATCGCGCGCGCGGGCACGGAACTGGTACACCAGAAATGCGCCGCCGGGCCGAAGGGCTTTTGCCGTTTCGGCTGCAATTACCGCCCCTAAATTGTTGGGCAGGGTCGAAAAAGGCAATCCCGACAAAATATAGTCCGCATGCGCAAAGCCGAACTGCCCGATAATGTCGTTTACGTCTGCGGCGGACCCGTGCACCGCAATAAAGCGGCTATCGCGAATATTGCGGCGCAAATAATCGATGAAATCTTCGTTCAGGTCGATGACCAACAAGGTCGCGTCGGGACGCATGCGATCCAGCACCGGCTGGCAGAATGTGCCAACGCCCGGTCCATATTCAACGAACAGCTGTGTATTGTCCCAATCCACCGGTGCGAGCATTTTTTTGACGGTCTTGGATGATGACGGAATGATCGATCCGACCATCACCGGATGCTTGATGAAGCCTTTGAAGAAAACGCCCCACGGACCAAAAAAGCGGCTGGCCCGGGTTTTGATGCGGTCACGCACCGTCGCTTTGGCCAAAGTTGAAAATGTCATGCGATGGGTCCGGGGACAATTGTTGCGCGTTTCTTTTAGTCACGATTGGACTCCGTTTATGCAAACGCGTTAATTGATAATCTGTTCCGCCACGCTTGCATTGTCTGACATATCGGTCCTAATGCCGTCGGCATGGCAAAGCTTCCCCAAGGAACAATCGCAGTGATTTTCGTGGCGCAGCGGACCGATGCTGACGCAACGGGCTATGCGCGTGCAGCCGCGATAATGGAAACGCTGGCTGTGCAACAAAAGGGATATATCGCCATGGATTCAGTGCGGGGGTCAGACGGGCTTGGCATAACTGTCAGCTATTGGACTGATGAAGCCAGCGCAAAAGCATGGCGCGATCACCCCGAACACATCGCTGTGCGCGATGCAGGACGCGATCTTTGGTACAGCGATTACGGCCTGCATGTCGCAGAAGTCACGCGCAGCTATGATTGGAAAAAGCCATGAGCGCAGTTCAGGCCATACCCAACAGCCGCGTCGTCGTCCTTTTCCTCGTCATGCTCGTGGCCGCCGCAGGCAATACGGCGATGCAGTCGGCATTGCCCGCCATCGCAAGCGAACTGGACATGCCCGATGTGTTGGTTAGCCTCGCGTTTAGCTGGTCTGCACTTTTATGGGTCATCACCGCACCCAAATGGGCGCGCCTATCCGACCGTCGGGGCCGCAAACAATTGATGAGTGTCGGCATCATTGGCTTCATCTCATCAATGGGCCTTTGCGGATTGGTCTTGTGGCTTGGTCTTGCCGGCCTGATCGGCCCAATCGTTACATTCATACTCTTTGCGATCTTCCGCAGCCTGTATGGCGGCTTTGGTTCTGCTGCCCCGCCCGCTGTTCAGGCTTATGTTGCCGCGCGAACCGAACGCGCGGAGCGGACGAAGGCATTGTCGATGCTTGCATCGTCATTTGGCGTGGGCACCGTCATTGGCCCGGCGACCGCGCATTATTTGTTGTTCCCGCCCTTTGGACTGGCCGGACCGTTGATCATGTTTGCGATATTTGGCGTCGCGGTACTGATCGCATTGCATGTGCAGTTGCCGAATGACACGCCACGCTTTGCCGCGCGTGGCTCGGTTGCAGCCTATCCCAACGCCGCGTCCATGAACACGCTCGACAGCGAAGACGTGGACGGCGAAGCGCTCGGTTCGGTACCCGATGCCGAAGTCCGCTTGCCATGGCGCGATGAAAGAATGGCGTCGTGGCTTATTGCGGGCCTCATTGGCGGGCACGCGCAGGCAATCATCCTGGGCGTGGTCGGCTTCCTCGTCCGCGATCGCCTTGGGCTGCATGATCGCCCTTGGGAAGCGGTGCAGGCCAGTGGCTCAGTCATGCTGATAGGTGCGATGGCGACGTTATTGGCGCAATGGGGATTGATCCCGATCTTGTCCCTCGCCGCACGCAGTTCCGTACTTTGGGGTTCGATACTGGCGCTGATTGGCACCATATTAACCGGCGTTAGCCACGATTTTTACGGCATCAGCACAGGCTTTGCGATTGCGTCTTTGGGCTTTGGGCTGTTCCGGCCGGGATTTACCGCAGGTGCCTCATTGGCTGTCCGGCGGCACGAGCAAGGCGATGTTGCCGGTAAAATCGCATCGATCAATGGCGCAGCCTATATTTTCGCGCCAGCCGTCGGCGTCGCCCTATTGAACTGGTGGGAGCCAGCAACCTTCATTCTCATCTCTGCCGCATTGGTCTTTCTGATCATTTGGGGCAGACGGGCGTTGATTGTTCCCGCCGAAGCGTAACGCGCAGGCCGCATCATTGCTACGTCTCCACATCATGTCGGCTCGATGAACAGAAGCAGATTTTACGCAAAAAAAAGGGCCGACCGAAGCCGACCCTGAATAAGTCTTTAGGAGAGGATGCCTATAAGGCTTGTCTCCTATCGCGATATTTCATTTTTTGTGCAAGTGCGAACAGTGCAATAGCAGTTGCATATCATGCAACTGCTATCTATAAGAACATCTTGAATTCTGCGACATTTGCACGATCGCGGAATCAAATCATTTTTGTTGCGGTGCGACAAAAAAGGAGATGATATGCGCAGATTGCCCCCATTACGGTCATTGGAAGCCTTTTTGCGCGTCGCGAAATTGGGTTCGGCCAAAGCCGCGGCCAGTGAACTGTCGCTATCACCTCCTGCCTTAAGCCGCCGCATTAAAGCACTTGAAGACTTTATCGGCAAATCGCTGTTCGACCGCCGCGCTCAAGCGATGGTCATTAACGCCGATGGCGAAACCTTGCTGGCGGCTGTCGAGCCGGCGATGGATGCGATGGCCGAAGCTGTTGAAGAGCTTGCTGGCCGTGGCGGCGAATATCGCCTGCGCCTCGGCTTGCTTCCGCTTTTTGGTTCACAACGCCTTATCCCGCGCCTCCCCGAATTGCGGAAAGCTTTTCCGAAACTGCATATCGACGTTGACACCTCTGGCCATGCGGAAAATCTGTTGGGCGATGTGATTGATGCCGCGATCATTATCGCTGCCGAGGTTGACCCAAAACTCTACAGCGTTCGCCTCGACCGCAACCTTGTCTATGCAATTGCTTCGGAACAATGGGCCCAAGAACATAATGTACAAAAGCCGGAAGATCTGGCCAAGCATACGGTTATGGTCCACAGCGATATGCCGATGATATTCGATGCGTGGCGTCAGGCGATGGGCGTGCCCCGCTTAAAGCCCGCCGCCATTGATAGCTTGGATAGCGGCGCGCTCATGCTTGAAGCAGCCGCCAATGGACTGGGCGTCGCGATCATGCACGGAAGCCATTTTTCGGACGCGCGTGATCCACGCTTGACCCGTCTTTTCGATACAGAGGTCGAAAGCCCCTATAGCTACTGGTTCGTGTGCCGCCCGCGCGCGCTGAAGCAGCGCGCCGTCAAGATTTTCCACGACTGGCTGTTAAAGTCGGGCGTATAAAATTCGATAGCGCGAACACTTGACCCATCGCCCGCCCGCCGTCATTGCAGTGTGATGACTGACGACGTTGCTGAACTGAATTTCGAACAGGCGCTACGCGCGCTTGAGGATATCGTCCACAAGCTGGAAAGCGGTGAAGCGCCGCTTGATGAATCCATTGCGCTATATGAACGCGGCAACACGCTGCGGGCGCTGTGCCAGCAACGGCTTGATATGGCGAAAGCCCGGATTGAAGCGATTACGCTTGGCCCTGACGGTGCGCCAACGGGCACCACATCGTTCGACGCCGGATAAATGTGATGTCGCAGGTTTCGACATCCTCGCTGCTTCAAGATGCGCTGAGCACCATCGCAGCAGATGTTGATCAAGAATTCGACACGCTGCTGACATTACCCGGGGACGCACGCGACCGTTTATATGCAGCGATGCGGCACGCAACGATTGGCGGCGGCAAGCGCCTTCGCCCGTTGTTGGTAACGGCCACCGCAGCCTTGTTCCATGTCGACCGCAAAACCGCTTTGCGCGTTGGTACGGCGGTTGAGGCCATTCACGTCTATTCGCTGGTGCATGACGACCTGCCCTGCATGGATGATGATGATTTGCGCCGTGGCAAACCCACCGTGCATCGCGCATTTGACGAAGCAACCGCGGTTTTGGCCGGTGACTCGCTGCATGCGCTTGCCTTTGAAATCTTGGCCAATCCAGATACCCATAGCGACCCATTTGTGCGCGGTGAGCTCGTGTCGACGCTGGCACTGGCCAGTGGCCCTGAGGGCATGGCTGGTGGCCAGATGATGGACATTGAGGCGGAGAACGCAGCGTTCGATTTGCAAACGGTCATGCGCCTGCAGGCGTTGAAAACCGGCGCACTTATTGCTGCAAGCGTCGAAATGGGCGCCATTTTGGGCCACATCCCACCCGAAGGCCGCACGCATTTGCGGGGCTATGCCCGCGACATTGGCCTTGCCTTTCAAATTGCCGATGACATTTTGGATGTTGAAGGCGACCCCGAATTGGCTGGCAAGGCGCTTCAGAAAGATGCCGAGGCAGGCAAGGGCACATTTGTGTCGCTGATGGGGCTTGATCGCGCTAAACAACAGGCCGAAATGCTGGTCCAGCAAGCCAATGATTATCTATCGAGCTATGGCGCAGAGGCAGATTTGTTGCGCGCTATTGCGAATTATATCACGGAAAGAGATCGCTGATGACCCACCGGATTGGCGTATATCCCGGAACTTTTGACCCAATCACCTTGGGCCATATGGACATCATCCGGCGCGGCGCAAAGCTTGTCGATGAACTCATCATTGGCGTGACCACCAACGCGTCAAAATCGCCGATGTTTGCCGATGAAGAGCGTATTGCGATGGTCGAGCGCGAAGTTGCGACAATTGACGCAGGTCATATCCGCGTTGTCGGGTTCAATTCACTGCTGATGGACTTTGCCGAAGCACATGGCGCAAGCACGGTCATTCGCGGTATTCGCGGCGTCACCGATTTCGAATATGAATATCAGCTCACGGGTATGAACCGCCAGTTGAATGACCGCGTAGAGACGCTGTTCCTGATGGCCGATGTCTCGCTTCAGCCCATCGCCTCTCGATTGGTGAAGGAAATCGCCATATATGGTGGCGAAATCGGCAAATTTGTGACGCCCACGATCCGCGACGAAGTTGTCGCGCGCGTTCAGCTATTGGCCAACAAGCCAAGCTAGCCGCCAAAGCTCTCGAGCCAAATTGCGATCATTAGACCCAAGGCTGTCGCAACCCCGGCCAAATGTCGGTCTTCCTTAAATGCTTTTGGAAATACCTCGGTTGCCAATGATGCAACGACTGCGCCCGCTGCGGCACAACGGATTGCACCCAGTACGTCTGGATGGGCTCCTTCAAGCGTAAAATTGCCCACCAACGCCGCAATTGCCAGCAAGACGGTCGCCCCGCCCCACAGGGCAAAAATGGTCCGTGGTTTCATACCAGCCTTTTTCATCCCGCGCGCACCGCCGGCAGCTTCGGGTAAGTTCGAAAGCAGTATCGCACCGGCCAGCGCAGCAACTTCACCCACCGACGCGCCAATTAATGCAACGCCAAGCGCCAAATTTTCGGGGATACCGTCAAAGGTAATCGCAGCCAAAAGCCCGACACCCTTTTCGGACGGCAGTTTCTCGTCAATCCAATAATCAGCCACTGAGAACAGCACCGCGCCGACTGCCAAGGCCACGATCGCAGTCCACATGCTGCCGTCTTTAACCGAAGGCTCCACCAATTCGCTGATGACGGACATGATGAGCGCGCCGCCAGCAATGGCAACGACAAAGCCCTCAGTCTTATCCGAAAGCCTGCCATAAACGCCCCACAAAGCCCCTGCCAGCAATGCGGCAGAGACGGCGACAATGACGACGATCAGGGTTAGCATAGACGCTAAATTATCTTGCGCCGCTTGCGTTCCGTGGACGCCGGCAGCTCAAGATATTCCTCTGGCACATATATCGCATAAGTTGCCAGGCGGATCTCGTGCACGAACTGAAACAGGCAAGCCGACAACAGCGCCAGTGCCAGTATGAATACCGCTACGGCTATCCATGCTGCGGAAATATTGGTGAGCCCCATCACAAACAGCACCACGATCATGATGCACACCGAAATTGCGGATAACACCGCGCACAATATCGATCGTCCCACCACACGCATGCGCTTTTCAATAATACGCAGCTCGGTGACGACCCGTTCATGCGCTTGACCGTCAGTCTCCGCATATTGCCGCTGCAGGTCGCGTGACCGGTCCACAATGCGCGACAGTCGGCCGGTGAGGACATTGAGCAGGCTGCCCACCGCAACCAACAAGAATGCGGGTGTCAGTGCCGTCTGCAGAACAGAAATGACCGCCGCCAGATCCGGGCCAAATTTACCGTCCATTTTGCAATTCTGCCGCTAATGCCCGCAAATCGGTTTTCAGCAGCTTGCCGATATGGCTGCGCGGCATTTCGTCGATGGGATAGAGCACCGAAATGCGCTGGGTTTTGCCAAGCTGCCCATTTACCCGTTCCAAAATAGCATCGGGCGTGCTGCTGGCGTCGGGATGCAACCGCACAAAGCCAACCGGCGTTTCGCCCCATGCGTCGGATGGCATGCCGACCACGGCGGCCTCCGCCACCTCCGCTTGTGCCTCCAGCAGCTCTTCCAGATCTTTGGGGTAAATGTTGAACCCGCCGGAGATGATCATATCCTTCGCGCGCCCGACGATGGAGACAAAGCCGTCTTCATCGACAATCCCGATGTCGCCGGTTTTGAGCCAGATATTGCCATCTTCGTCGCGCCATTCCATCTCGCGCGTTTTTTCCGGCTGGTTCTTATAGCCGGACATCATGGTGGGTGACCGGCCCGTTAAAACACCTTTTGATCCAGCGGGAAGACGATTGTCGTCGTCATCAAGGACGATCAGTTCATGGCCCGTCACGGGCTGACCCACGGTGTGCAGCTTGTCGGGGAAATTATGCGCTTGCAACATGCAGACCACCCCGCCCTCGGTCATCCCATAAATTTCGACGAGCCCGCCGGGCCAGCGTTTGACAACATCAGCCTTTAACTCCGCCGGGAATGGCGAGCTGGTGCAAAATTTGATGATGAAATGCGAAAGATCGTAATTAGCAAAACGATCATGCGCCATGATCCGCTGATATTGGACGGGCACCAGCATTGTATGCGTGGTCCGGTCGGCCTGTGCGTGGTCAAGATAGCCGGTGACATCGAATTTATCCATGATCCGCGCAAATCCGCCATGGCACATGGTAGGCAGGAACACAGCGAGCGTCGTGTTGGAATATAAGGGCGTGGAAACCAGCGAACGGCTGTCACGACTGTAAATGGATTTGAAGCCACCTGCCATCTGGTGCCAGCGCATGGCGTGCGAATGGATGATGCCCTTTGGCGTGCCTGTCGTTCCGCTCGAATAAATAATGTTGAACGGGTCCGTCGGCGCAGGTGCAGCCGCTGCAAATGTCGCGCCCTCTTCGGCCATCCAAGCGTCAAGGCTTGGGTGTGGTGCCTCGCCATTATCCAATATGACAATGCGCACATCGCCCAAATCTATGCCGCCAAGTTCAGCCAGCTTTGCCGCATCGACAAAAAGATGCATCGCCCCTGAGTCACGTAACATCGCGGACAATTGCACCGGCGTAGCCGATGTTGTCAGCGGCGCAGCGCAGCCGCCTGCGCGGACTGCGGCCAAATAGACCAGCGCGTAATTGATGTTGCTCATGCCCAAAATGGCGACCGCCTGACCATGCTGAAGACCATCGCGCTGAAGCTGGGCGGCAATGCGTGACGTTAGCTGTGCAACTTGGCTCCACGAAACCGCGGTGAACTTGTCTGCGAGCGCTTGCGCGTTGGGTTTTTCTGCACCCCAAGCACCGATAAGTGCGCCAAAGTCGCCAAAGCTCTTTTCCAGTTCAGTCTCGATATTCATTACGTTTTGTGCCTATCCCTCAAATGCGCATGTGATGATTTAGCGCGATATCGAAAACTTTCACCGCTTAATTTTGGCCCGCGCCCCGCCACCCAAAAACGCAACAAGCGACAGGCGCAAAAGATTGTGGAAAAATAGCGCATTATTGCCGCTTTCCCTTGGGCTTTTCGGCCTTGAGGCCTATAGTCCACCGATGACAGATCAAATACCGGAAAACTCCGAAAATAACCCGTCTGCGGACAGCGCAGCCAACCAAAATCAGAACGAATATGGTGCCGACAGCATCAAGGTTCTCAAGGGCCTCGACGCCGTTCGCAAGCGGCCGGGAATGTATATCGGCGACACCGAGGATGGAAGCGGCCTGCACCACATGGTGTTCGAAGTGTCGGACAACGCGATCGACGAAGCGCTCGCTGGACATTGCGATCTGGTGCTGATCGAATTGAACGCCGACGGATCGGTCTCGGTCGAAGATAATGGCCGCGGCATCCCGACGGGCATGCATAAAGAAGAAGGCGTTTCCGCAGCTGAGGTCATCATGACCCAATTGCACGCAGGTGGTAAGTTTGAAAACACCTCGGACGACAACGCATATAAGGTATCGGGCGGTTTGCACGGCGTAGGTGTATCCGTCGTTAACGCACTGTCTGAATTTCTTGAGCTCACCATCTGGCGCGAAGGCAAAGAGCATTGGATGCGCTTTGAACATGGCGACGCCGTTGCGCCGTTGATCGTTCGTGGCGACGCGCCTGTGATCAATGGTAAGCCGAAAAAGGGGACGCGCGTCACCTTCATGGCGTCGACCGAGACCTTCAAAAATGTGCTCGAATTTGATTTTGACAAGCTTGAGCATCGCTATCGCGAACTCGCGTTTCTGAATTCCGGCGTCCGCATACTGCTGCGCGATAACCGCCATTCGGAAGTCAAAGAACATGACCTGTATTACGAAGGCGGCATTGGCGCGTTCGTTAAATATCTGGACCGCAACAAAACGGCCCTGCTCGTCGATCCGATTGCGATTTCGTCGCACCGTGACGGCATCGGCATTGATGTCGCGTTGGAATGGAACGACAGCTATTACGAAAACGTCTTGTGCTTCACCAACAACATTCCGCAGCGCGATGGCGGCACCCACTTGGCGGCATTCCGCTCGGCATTGACGCGCACGCTGAACAACTACGCCGAAAAATCTGGCGTGTTGAAAAAGGAAAAGGTCACGCTCACGGGCGATGACATGCGCGAAGGCCTGACCGCGATTGTGTCGGTCAAATTGCCTGATCCAAAATTCTCGTCGCAGACCAAGGACAAGTTGGTCTCGTCCGAATTGCGCCAGCCGCTGGAAAGCCTGATGGCCGACCGGATGAGCGAGTGGCTTGAAGAAAATCCCGGCCATGCGCGCACCGTGATCCAAAAGGTCATTGACGCGGCCGCCGCCCGCGAAGCTGCACGTAAGGCGCGCGAGGCCAGCCGCAAATCCGTCATGAGCGTTGCGTCTCTGCCCGGCAAGCTTGCCGACTGTCAGGAAAAAGACCCTGCAAAATCCGAACTGTTCCTGGTCGAAGGCGACTCCGCAGGTGGTTCGGCAAAGCAAGGTCGCGACCGGCATTATCAGGCGATTTTGCCGCTGAAGGGTAAAATCCTGAACGTCGAACGTGCGCGATTTGACCGGATGCTTTCGTCCAAGGAAGTGGGCACGCTCATTCAAGCCACGGGCACGGGTATTGGCCGCGAAGATTTCAACATTGAAAAGCTGCGTTACCACAAGATTGTGATCATGACCGACGCTGACGTCGACGGGTCACATATCCGCACATTGTTGCTGACATTCTTCTATCGCCAGATGCCCGAAATTATCGAAAACGGCCATCTCTTCATCGCCCAGCCGCCTTTGTACAAGGTCGCCAAGGGACGCAGCGAAATTTACGTTAAGGACGACAAGGCGCTCGACGACCATCTCGCGGAATTGGGCCTTGGCGGCGTTGTGCTTGAAGGTGCCGGCGGACAACGCGCAGGCGCGGATTTGGGCGCATTGGTCGATCATGCCCGCCGGATGCGCAGCCTGATGGCATTTGTGCCCCGCCGTTATGACCCCACAATTGTCGAGGCCATGGCGCTCACCGGCGCACTTGACCCTGATGCAACGGACCGCGCTGCTGCCGTGGCCAAGGCGGCCGCATGGATGGGTGCGCAGGATGTTGAGGGCAAATGGTCCGGCCGCGTGTCCGAAGACGGTGGCTATCACTTCGAACGCCTCTGGCGCGGCGTAACCGATCACCACATCATCGACGCGACCTTCCTAATGTCAGCAGAAGCACGCAAGCTGCACAAGCTCGCCAGCGAAGAAACCGCCAGTTACGAAACCCCTGCCCGATTGGTGAAGGTCACGGCCGCTGCAGCAGCCGATGCCGCCGAAGACATCGAAGCAGATAACGACGCAGAGACCGCTGATACCGTTGGCGACCAAGCCAAGCGGGCGACGACCGCCGTCAGTGTGGGCAATAAAGGCGCGATCACGCGTCCATCGGAATTGCTTGAGGCCATACTCGCCGCAGGGCGAAAGGGCCTGTCGATTTCACGCTACAAGGGTCTTGGCGAAATGAATGCGGAACAATTGTGGGAAACGACACTTGACCCTAATCACCGGTCGCTGCTGCGTGTTGAAATTGATCAGGCAGACTTGGCGGATGATATCTTTACCAAGCTGATGGGCGAAGTGGTTGAGCCACGGCGTGATTTCATTGTCGAAAACGCGCTCAACGTCGCCAATCTGGACGTTTGAACGTAAAGCCTGTGCACATTATCGCTTCGACAATTGGAAGCGTGCGACGCTTACTGTAGCCCGCACGCCTCGGGGGGAATATCATGCACAAACGTCACTATCTTGCGCTCGCGCTCATCGCCTTGCCGGTCTTGGCGCAGGCTGGCGACAGCCGTGTCGAAATCGGCACGGGATTGGCCAGCTATTATGGTGCCGAACTCAGCGGCAATCGCACGGCCAGCGGTGAGCGTTTTGATCCCAACGCGATGACGGCGGCGCACCGGACGTTATCTTTTGGCACAAGGGTGGCGGTCACCAATCTGGCCAATGGTCAGGAAGTTATCGTGCGCGTTAACGACCGCGGACCGTGGAGCAAATCACGCATCATGGATATATCTTATGCTGCGGCCAAACAAATCGGCATGCACCGCAGCGGGACCGCAAAGGTTAAGCTAGAGTTGCTCGATTAACCGAGCGCAGCGCGCTGCCAGTCCGGCAAAACAAGCGCCGTCAAATCGTCCACGCGGCGCAACTCCACCGATTTGCCAAGGTCCGTATAAACGCACCGCTGCCGGCTCTCGTCGGCTTGCGCCAACGGGACCACTACCAGCCGTCGGTTCACCTTTTGCCGCCAGTTCATACGCGCGGTATTCTCCTGCCCGACATAGCATCCCTTGGTGAATGATACCCCGTTCAGTTCGGCGGCATTGGCCTCAAGCCACAACGTCTGTTCGCTGCCCAGCTCATGTACGCCTTCGGTGATACCGAGCCCAAGCCGATGCGCGCGATAGGCGGCACTCACATCGACATCATCGTCGGCCAGCGCGCCCAGCCAGCGTGTCCCAAGCTCCGCATGGCGCGGGTCTGTGCTGCCTTCGCTTTTCCAGAACACGCCGCATGCCGGATCAATGGCAATGGCGATTTTCCGCCGCAACCGGTACATCGACAAGCGGCGGACCAATGCGTCGGCTTGCGTGCCTTCGCAATCAATAAGCACATCGTCGCCATCTGCCCACAGAATGAAATCGAACAGCGCCTTTCCCTGCGGGCTCAGCAAGCCCGCCCATAAGGGCATTTCTGCCGCGCTATCCTGCGTCACCAGCCCCTGCAAAAATTGACGCACGTCCTCTCCTGCCTCGGTGGGCGACAGACGGATAACGCAGCGGTCGAATAGACGGGTGTTTGGCATAGGTGACAGATAGGGGGACAGGCGCTTAAAGGGAAGCCATGACCGACCAGACGATTCTTTCCATCCGCCGCCCTGATGATTGGCATCTCCATTTTCGCGACGGCGCAGCGATGCGCAGCGTGGTGCCCTTCACCGCGAAACAGTTTGCGCGCGCGATTGTCATGCCCAATTTGTCGCCGCCAGTCACGACGGTTGAAGCGGGCGCGGCCTATCGTGAACGGATTTTGGCGGCGGTGCCCGAAGGCATCACGTTCACGCCGCTCATGACGGCCTATCTTACCGATGCAACCGATGGCAATGAACTCGCGCGCGGTCACGCCGAAGCTGTGTTTACAGCGGCAAAGCTATATCCCGCACACGCCACCACCGGAAGCGCACACGGCGTCACCAGCGTAACCAACATCATGCCCGCGCTCGAGCATATGGCGCGGATTGGCATGCCACTGCTGATCCACGGCGAAGTCACCGACTCGCATGTCGATATCTTTGACCGTGAGGCGGTGTTCATTGAACGGACGCTGTCGGCGCTGGTGCGCGATCTGCCCGAGCTCAAGATCGTGTTTGAACATATCACCACCGCAGACGCCGTTGCTTTTGTAGATGCCAGCGGTCCCAACGTCGCGGCGACCATCACGCCGCAACATTTGCACATCAACCGCAATGCCATGTTTACAGGCGGCATCCGTCCGCATGCTTACTGCCTGCCGGTCGCCAAACGTGAAGTGCACCGGCTTGCGCTCCGTAAGGCTGCGACATCGGGCAGCAGCAAATATTTCCTCGGCACCGACAGCGCGCCGCACGACAAATCAGCCAAGGAAAGCGCCTGCGGCTGCGCGGGAATATTTAACGCGCCCTTCGCATTGGAAAGCTACGCCGCCGTTTTTGAAGAAGAAGGCGCGCTGGACAAATTTGAGGCCTTTGCTTCGGAAAACGGCCCGCGTTTCTATGGCCTGCCGTTGAACGAGGAACGCATAATATTGGAACGCGCCGATATCGTCGTACCCGAGCTGCTTGCGCTTGAAGGGCTTAATGTCGTGCCGTTCCACGCAGGGGAAACATTGCGCTGGCGGCTGAAGGCTTAGGATCAGGACCTAAGCTTTTGATGCCCTGTAGGTTTTAATCGCGTCAGCACAGAAAATCGCGATACTGAACCAAATCAGGATGAAGCACGCCAGCTTCGTCATGCTCAATGGCTCACCGTACACGAACACACCCAGCAGGAACGCAATGGACGGTGCTGTATATTGCACAAAGCCCAGGCTCGCATAGCTCATCCGGCGGGCGGCGGTCGCGAACATCAGCAGCGGGATCGCGGTGACCGCACCTGCCAATATCAAAAGCCCCGACGTCGTCACATCGTCGCCAAATCCGCCGCCGCCAACTTGCGCGAAATAGAGTACCGCGCCCAATGCCAGTGGCGCCAGCAATGTCGTCTCGGTCGCAAGGCCGGGCACAGAGCCAACGGGGGTAATCTTGCGGATAAGGCCATAAACGCCAAAGCTGAAGGCGAGCGATATCGACACCCATAAAGTATCGAGCGCATCACCGATGAGGATGGCAACGCCAATGGTGGCAACGGCCACGGCGACCATCTGAAGCGGCCGCAATCGCTCGCCTAAAAACAGACGCCCCAGCAGGACGTTTACCAAGGGATTGAGATAATAGCCAAGGCTCGCGGCCAAAATATGGTCCGTGGAAACGGCCCAAATGTAGATCAGCCAATTAATGGCGACCAGCGTGGCAGAGGCGAGCAAATTGCGCAGATGCGCCTTGTGGCGGAAAATCGCGGCATATTCGCCAAGCTGTTTGCGAAACGCCATAATGACCAAAAGCAGCGGAATGGACCACAAGACGCGCTGCGCAACGACCGCGATCGGCGAGACGTCGCTCAGCAGCTTGAAATAAACCGGTACAAAGCCCCAGATGAGATATGCCGAAATGGCATAAGGCAAGCCACTTGGCTGCGCGGTTTCAGATTTGTCGGTCATGTGTTTGCGAAGCCTTCGCGTGGGGATCAGATGATCCCGCCGCCTATCCAGAGGCGCGCCGCGCAAATGGCAATCACCACCAGACAGAAGTTGCGGCCGCTGTTCTTCTCCGACGCGAAACCAAAGGCCGCGCCGACGCCAGCGATTAAAATAATCAGCCAGTTCAGCCATCCCAGCAGCGGGATAAACCCGATAATGGCCAGCAACAGTGCAATCAGACCAAATAGAAATGCGAGGATATTTGCCATGACATGACTGTGGCTGGTTTTTCGGACTGTGGCAAGCGCTGCAAACGTTCGCAGTCGATACCGCGAATATCGCGGTACCGAAATGACAAGAGGCTCAACCTGTCACCAGATTGAGCCTCATTGCCCCCAAGCACTTGTTAAAATTTAACGCCACTGCTCCAGCCCGCGATAGTCAATGTCGACCACACGGCCACGCTCTACAAAGCAGGTGAACCGGCCTTTGTCGTAACCGCGCTGGTACGCGTTGCCGCCAAATCGGCCATTGCCGTAATAATTATTCTCGTAACGGCCACGTCCTGTGTCTTGAACAACAACATTGCCTTTGACCCGATAGCCATAGCGCGTCCGTTCTATGCTGCGCACTTGGGTGACGTCCGAACGGCTGTAGCCATTGGCCCAACGTTCAACGCTGGTGACGCATTGGTGTACCGCGGCGCGGCCGCTGCCGCCGCGATTGTCGTAATTATAGCCTGCACGGTTATAATCATAACGGTTGTCATAGCCGTAGCGATCATTGTTCCCGCTGGACAGGACGGCGGCAAGACCACCGAGCACGACCGCGCCGGCAATAATCTCGCCAGCACTGATGCCATCGCGGTCCCGATCATAGCGATCACGCGCTTGGGCGGGAACGGCTACACTCACCAAAGCTGCAGCAGCAGCCCCGGTGCCAAGCAAAGTTTTGGTCATGACATTCATCTTCGTTCTCCTTGAACCGGCCCATTCATTCTGTGCCGATGGAGAGCAAATATGCGATTCGGGTTGTCCGGATGCTGAATTGACTTGTCAGCGTCCGTTCATCTAAATCGCCTTTTTTATGAACAATTATTCGGTGAGGGTCAGCCCCGTCCATTTTGCGAGAAACGCATAAATGTCCGAATATTCTTCAATAATCTTATCGGTCGGCTTGCCTGAACCATGGCCCGCACGGCTTTCGATGCGGATGATCTTGGGCTTGTTGCCGGTTTCTGCAGCTTGCAAGGCAGAGATATATTTGAAGCTATGCCCCGGAACCACTCGGTCATCGGTATCCGCAGTCGAAACAATGACCGCTGGATATTCAACGCCCGATTTGATGTTGTGATAGGGCGAGTAAGTCATCTGCATTTTAAAGTCGGCTTCCTTGCTGGGGTAGCCATAGTCATCGACCCAATAACGGCCAGCGGTGAAACGGTCGAAGCGAACCATGTCCATCACGCCCACTGCGGCATGGCCTGCCGCGAACAAGTCAGGACGCTGGTTCACAACGGCACCAATCAGCAATCCGCCATTGGACCGCCCTTCAATGGCAATCTTGCCCTTGGCCGAAACACCGCTGGATATAAGATATTCGGCTGCGGCAGCAAAATCGTCACAGACATTTTGTTTGTTCATCAAACGACCAGCATCATGCCACGGCTTCCCATATTCGCCGCCGCCACGAATATTGGCGAGGGCGAAAACGCCGCCCGATTGCAACCAAGCCATACGCGTTGCTGAATAAGTGGGCGTCTGCGAAATGTTGAACCCACCATAGGCATAGAGCAACGTCGGCGCACCCTTCGTCAGATCGATATCTTTTTTGTGCACGACGAACATCGGGATCTTCGTGCCATCCTTCGACGGGTAAAACACTTGCTCGACCGTGAAGTCGGCTGGGTTAAAACTTAGCTTTGGTTGCGCGAAAGGCGCCGAAGCACCCGTCTTGCTATCGAAACGATATACGGCGCCTGGCTGATTAAAGCTGGAGAATCCGTAAAATGTTTCTGGATCACCGGGCGTCCCTGAAAAACCACTGGCGGTTCCAATCGCGCTGAGCTTGATTTCCTGCACCGGTTGCCCTGCGAGGTCGGTCATCAGCGCCATCGATTTGGCATCTTTGATATAGGACAGGATCAGCCGGTCGCCAACGATCTGCGCGCGCGACAGGGTTTCGGCACGCTCCGCTATAACGTCGGTAAATACGGGCGTCTTCGCACCCAGATCGACCTTAACAACCTTAAGCCTTGCCGCGTCCTTGTTGGTGGTGAACCAAAGCGTGTTGCCCATGCCTTCGATCAGGCCCCAGTCATGATCGAGACCCGTGACGAGTGGTTGCGGTTTCCATGTTGGCTTTTTGCCGAGCGGCATGACGTGCAGTTCATACTTCTCATCGGTTCCGGAAGAGGTCGTAATGACCGCCCATTTGCCGTCGTGCGTCACTTGCGCACTATGCCCATATTCGGGCTTGTCCGGCGTTGCGTATACCGCCTTGTCTTCCGACTGGGGCGTGCCGATTTTGTGGTAATAGATCGTCTGGTTATAATTCAGCTGCTGAAATGCCGCGCCTTCTTTTGGCTCTGCAAAACGCGAGTATAAAAACCCGTCATTGCCCACCCAGCTTATGTTGGTGAATTTTGCCCAGTTGATTTCATCGGCGAGAACCTTGCCGGTCACGGTGTCGAGGACTTTAATCGTCCGCCAGTCGGAACCGCCGTCCTGAACAGCATAAGCCAGCAACTTGCCATTTTTCGACGGTACCCAGCTATCAAGCGCGGTGGCACCGTCTTTTGCCCACAGATTGGGGTCGATCAAAATACGGTCCGCGCCCGTCAGCCCCTTGCGCACATACAGCACGGACTGGTTTTGCAGGCCGTCATTCTTTGTGAAGAAATAATAACCACCGGCTTTTTCAGGAAGGCCAAAGCGTTCGTAATCGAAAAGCTTTTTCATGCGCTCGGCGAGTATTTTCTTGCCGGGCAATGTTTCCAAATATGCGTCGGTGACGGCATTTTGCGCCTTCACCCATTCGGCGACTTCGGGATTGACGCGCACATCATCTTCCAGCCAGCGATAGGGATCGGCAACCTTCACACCGAATTGTTCATCGACGACATTGACGGTTTTGGTCTGCGGATAGGTCAATGTGCCTGCGACATCGGCGGTGGCTGAATTTGCGGCCACAGCGCCCGACGAAATCGGGGCCATCATGAAGGCTGCACCGACCAAAAATACACTTCGCATATTATCATTTCCCCAACTCTCGAATTCTTTGTCATCCGACTATAGCGTCGAGGCGTGAACGCCAACTATTCCCGCCGTCGCCCGCAAGAATATTTCGCATTTTCGTCGAAATCATGCACCCCGCTGCCGCTGGGCCAACAAGATGGCAGCGGTAACGCCTGCGGCAAACAACATGCCCTCCAGACCGGCGGTGACGATCTGACTGATGGGGCCAAAGCCAGTTTCGCCAAAGAAGCCACCAATCTGGTCGAACCGCAGCCGCGATTGGGGAAGAAGCCGGGCCAGCTCATATATGCTGCCGCCAAGCAAGCGCCCACCGGCCATAACAATACCTGCACCGCCAAGGCCACCGATCAAAGCTGCCGGCAGTATCGCGAAACGCAGCGGCATGTGGCGCGCCTGCCGTCGGCCAAGCCATAGCCCAAGGCCGACCGAGGCACCAATCACCACACCTTCCAGCGCGCCCGTCATTTGGGTGGGCGATTGCCCGAGCACCAAATTAAACGCATCCAAGCCAAGCAGCTTCACAATACCGCCGATAAGGAAACCGCCCACCGCGCCGCCGGCCATCGTTGCGGACCAGCGCCCGGAATTCCACAGGCCAATCGCAGCAATGCCGAAGCTCACGCCCGCAGCGCCCAATAACGCGACCAGCACGGTAATCGCGGTCAGGACAAGGACGATGGACGTCGCGCCCATGCCCGGTGCCATTGGCTGCGAGGCCCCGGCAAAACCGTAAAACAAACCGCCCAGCAGCCCCGCCAGGCCACCGCCGACAACGCCCGCCCCGCCCAGTGCCCAAAATGTCGCCCAATCGGTCGTGGTCGCCGTTGCGACCGAAGTCGTGGCTACTGGGCCAACGTCGCGTTCGACTGGAGCAATGAAGCGATAGCCATGCTTTGGAACGGTCTCGATAAACATCGGCCGCGCGGCATCATCCCCAAGCACGCGGCGCAGGCTGCGAATACATTGTGTGAGCGCTTCGTCGGTGACAGGAACACCGCGCCAGACATCGTCCATGAACTGGTCTTTCGACACAAGCGCGCCGGCATTGGTTGCGAGCAAAACAAGCGCATCGAAATAGCGGCTGGAGACATCGACGACCACGCCATCGCAATACAGGCGTCGGCTGCTGCCCTGAAGCGTGAAGCGGCCGAACCGGAGACTATCTGATTTCATTTTTCACCAAATGCTCATGTCCTGCTCATGCCTGCAATGTCGCTGCCTTGTATGCATAGCTCTCATTCACGGAAAAGGGCAATGCTATGCATGCAGAGAATAATGGGCCAGCAAGGCCGCGACGGAATATCTGGCGGATCTTGGGCTGGGGCGGCGCTGTAGCGCTTATCCTGACGCCGTTGGTCGCGATGCAGTTCACAACAGAAGTTAACTGGGACGAAACCGACTTCATCGTCGCCGCCATCATTTTCGGGATAGTGGGTGGCCTGATTGAATTCGCGGTGCGCCTGTCATCCAACTGGTATTTCCGCCTCGGCTCAATGTTTGCCGTACTGGCGGGGTTCATGGTCATCTGGTCCAACTTGGCTGTCGGCATGATCGGCAATGAAGATAACCCGACCAATTTATGGTTCGGCTTGGTCTTGCTGATCGCCATCGTCGGCAGCATCGCGTCGCGGTTTCGCAGGCGCATATTGCAGCAGGCCATGTTGGTTGCCGGCATAGTGCAGATCAACATTGGCGTCTTTGCCGGCATATTGGGCAGCGACGCGCGCGGCGGACGGTTTACGATTGTGCTTTCGGTGGCATGGTTGATTTCCAGCCTACTCTTTTGGTTGGCCAATCGAAGCGCTCAGACGAAATCATAAACCCATGAAAAAGGGCGGCACCCTTTCGGATACCGCCCTTTTGAAACTCTTAAAGCAAGACCTGCTTATTCAGCGTCGTCCAATACTTCAACTGGGCCGCTGTCCTGACCCTTGGCGTCGACATTGCGGTCAACGAGTTCGATGACGCCCATTGGTGCCGCATCGGATCCACGGAAGCCAGCCTTGATCACGCGGCTGTAACCACCGCTGCGGTCGGCATAGCGCGTTGCCAGTTCGTCAAACAACTTTACCAGCTGCTTGTCGTCCATCAAACGGCTCATCGCGAGGCGACGGTTGGACAAGCCACCCTTCTTCGCAAGCGTGATCAGCTTTTCGATATAAGGACGCAGTTCCTTCGCCTTGGGCAAAGTCGTCTTGATCTGTTCGTGCTTGATAAGCGACGCTGCCATGTTGCGAAGCATCGCGGTACGGTGCGACGTGGTACGTTGCAGCTTACGGTGGCCAACTTTATGGCGCATATTCAATTCCTTCGTTCGTAGGGGGGCCGTATCAGGTACCCCGATCCTGGCCGTTTAAGGGCGGCCATTTCCCTTTTGGTTGGGCCTAAGCACTGCCTCGGCCCAATATTCTTTAGCCAAGCAGTTCTTGCTCAAGCTTCTTTGCCATCTCTTCGATGTTTTCTGGCGGCCATCCGGGGATGTCCATGCCAAGGCGCAAGCCCATCGACGAGAGCACTTCCTTGATTTCGTTCAGCGACTTGCGACCGAAATTAGGCGTGCGCAGCATTTCGGCTTCGCTCTTTTGAACGAGGTCTCCAATGTAAATGATGTTGTCGTTCTTGAGGCAGTTTGCGCTGCGGACCGACAATTCCAATTCGTCGACCTTCTTGAGAAGATAACGGTTGAGCTGGTTTGCATCCGATTCTTCGGAAGAAGCCGATGGTGCTGCCATGCCAATCATTGGCGACGATGCGGCCATCGAATCTTCGAAGTGGACGAACACTTGCAACTGGTCCTGAAGAATGCGTGCGGCATAAGCCACGGCGTCTTCTGGCGTTACGGTGCCGTCGGTTTCGACGGTCAGCGACAACTTGTCATAGTCAAGTTCTTGACCGATGCGTGCATTGTCCACCTTGTATGCGACCTGACGAACAGGCGAATACAGGCTGTCGACCGGAATGAGGCCAATTGGCGCATCCGCTGGACGGTTGGCGACGGCAGGAACATAACCCTTACCGATGTCGGCAGTGATTTCCATGTTCAGCGTCGCGCCATCGTCGAGATGACAGATGACGAGATCAGGGTTCATCACTTGGATGTCGCCCGAAACAGCGATGTCACCAGCGGTTACCGCGCCGGGGCCAGTTGCCGAAAGCTGAAGACGCTTTGGACCTTCGCCCTCCATCTTCAACGCAACCTGCTTGATGTTCAAAACGATGTCGGTGACATCTTCACGAACGCCCGCGAGCGACGAGAATTCGTGCAACACATTTTCGATTTTGATCGATGTGATCGCTGCGCCCTGCAGCGATGAAAGCAATACGCGACGCAGCGCATTGCCGAGAGTCAAACCAAAGCCACGCTCCAGCGGCTCTGCAACAAAAGTTGCCTTACGCTTCGCATCGCTACCTGACTTGAGTTCAAGTGCGTTGGGCTTTTTCAGTTCCTGCCAGTTCTTGATATTGACGGACATGGATTTCCCCTTGGGTTTTGCGGGACCGGCAATTTGGTGCACCGTGCCGGCTCGCGGGTAAAAGAAGGAACGACTGACCAGCCGCCCCTGAAACGAATGCTTAAACGCGCCGACGCTTGGAAGGACGGACGCCGTTGTGCGGGATCGATGTCACGTCACGGATCGAGGTGATGGTGAAACCCACCGCCTGCAATGCGCGAAGTGCCGATTCACGACCCGAACCGGGGCCCTTAACTTCGACTTCAAGCGTACGAACGCCGTGTTCAGCGGCCTTCTTGCCTGCGTCTTCCGCTGCAACCTGTGCGGCATAAGGCGTCGACTTGCGGCTGCCCTTAAAACCCATGGTTCCTGCGGATGACCAGCTGATCGCGTTGCCCTGGGCATCGGTGATCGTGATCATTGTGTTGTTGAAGCTGGCATTGACGTGCGCGACGCCTGCCGAAATATTTTTACGCTCCCGCTTTTTAATGCGCTGTGGTTCGCGTGCCATATAATGTGTATCCTATTCGAAAATGCGAAGAAAAAATAATCAGGCAAAAGCCCGTGATTACTTCTTCTTGCCCGCGATTGCCTTGGACTTGCCCTTGCGGGTGCGCGCATTGGTATGCGTACGCTGGCCACGGACTGGAAGGCCCTTACGGTGGCGAAGGCCACGGTAGCAGGCGAGATCCATCAAACGCTTGATGTTCATCGATGTGTTGCGGCGAAGATCGCCTTCTACGGTGTAGCCCGCATCGATGGTTTCGCGGATTTGCAGAACTTCGGCATCCGAAAGGTCCTGCACACGACGGCTATGATCAATTCCCAGCTTTGTCGCGATTTCGACGGCTTTAGTGCGGCCGATACCGTGAATGTAGGTAAGCGCAATGATCACGCGCTTGTTGGTTGGAATGTTAACTCCGGCAATACGTGCCAATTTATTTACTCCTGCTCCACAGGTGCCCCGAAAGACAAACCCTATCTCAACGCTGATGATATTCCGAAACGCACAAAACCAGCGGACGCGTAAAAGCGCTGCTGGCTGCACCAGATGTTCGGAATTGACGCCGCCTTACGGTGAGTCGCACAAACTGTCAAGGCTAGCGGCGCGCTATCCCTTGCCTTTGGTCTTGGTTTTGCCGGCAATTGCGTTTTCTTCGATGAACGCAATAATCCGGCTCGCAATATCCTTGCCGCTGGCTTTCTCGATTCCTTCAAGCCCGGGCGAGCTGTTCACTTCCATGATGACCGGGCCATGGTTGGACCGCAGCATATCGACGCCAGCGACATTTAACCCCATGGCGCGCGCCGCGCGGACCGCGGTGGAGCGTTCTTCCGGCGTGATTTTTATGGCTTCGGCCGAACCACCACGGTGCAGGTTGGATCGAAAATCCCCCTCAGCGCCCTTGCGCTGCATCGATGCAACAACCTTATTACCGATCACAAAGCAACGGATGTCGGTCGCATTTGCTTCTTTGATAAATTCCTGCACAAGGATGTTCACGTTGGCCCCGCGGAACGCCTCAATAACGGAGCGGGCCGACTTTTCAGTCTCGCCCAAAACCACACCAATGCCCTGCGTGCCTTCCAAGAGCTTGATCACAACCGGCGCGCCGCCAACCATTTTGATGACTTCGTCGGTTTGCTTGGGATCATGGGCGAACGCCGTGACCGGCAAACCAAGCCCCTTGCGCGCCAAAATCTGCAGCGACCGCAGCTTGTCGCGGGATCGGCCAATCGCAACGCTTTCGTTTAACGACCATACGTTCATCATTTCAAATTGGCGCAGCACAGCGAGTCCGTAAAATGTAATGGACGCGCCAATGCGCGGGATCACCGCGTCATATTTGCCGAGCTTCGCGCCCTGATAATATGCTTCGGGACGGTGCGACGTGATATTCATGGTCACCCGCAACGTATTCAGCACGTCGATTTCATGTCCGCGCGCCAGCGCGGCTTCGACGAGCCGTTGATGCGAGTATAGGTCGGCGTTGCGCGCCAACATGGCGATTTTCATGTGCTCTTTTGTCCTTGATTCGCTGGCTTGCCCAATACCCACCGTCGTGCGCTATTGACCAGAAAGCCGCGCCTTAGCGCCCGTCGGCCAATTAGCAAGGGAAAGGCCATGGAACGCCGGTTCGCCAAGGTGAGCTGTCCGTTCCAACACAGTTTACCAAAACAAAATTGCGCTGAGATGACATAGCGTTCTTGCGTGTCACCATTGGACGATCGCACCATCCGCCGGTCTATGACGGGCGCTTCATAGCGCTTTGGCTTTTCGCCCGCATTCAGACGGAACCAGAATTCAACCCACGGCTTGCCATCGCGGACGATCGGCTTAATCCGGGTTGCATGTATCGATGATGTCGCTGCGCCCGTGTCCATTTTTGCGTGCACGTGCGACAGGCCAAGGCTCGGCACATCGACCATTTCGCACCAGCCAATTTCTAATTTTCCGCCCGAACGTGGCTTGCTTCCCCCCGCAGCCAATTAGTTTGGCTCCGGTGCGGGCGGATCAGCGACCGGATCATCTTGGGTTGCCGAGTCCGCTGGTGCGTCATCTGTCTCGGCAGCGTCAGGCGCGGGACCAATGTCCAACGTCTCAACATCCAAGTTAAATCCGTCAGCCTTGGGTGCTTCAGCCGCAGAAGGCGTAAACGGCAGCAGCATATTTTTAAATTGCTCGCCCAATACCTTATCGACCGCCGGCGCGATTTCAGCAACCTTATAGCGCATATAGCCGCCAACAACATAAGAGAAGCTGACGCGTGTGGCGCCGTCTTGCTTTGCGGGTTCCATAGCAACGGTCAGCGTGCCAATCACCGCTTCCGACTGGAGCGGCCCCAACGCGCCTTGCATCCGCAAGACTTTGCCGGGTTGCGCAAAAATAACGCGCATATGCTCGACGCTTCCGACGGTCTTGACCTTCCCATTGGCGTCGGTTTCCTGAAACAGTTCGCAAAAGCACCCATTGGCTTGCGCATCGATATAAAAACCGGCGGTAGAGCCCGACCAGCTATGCGATTTGTTCCAATAGTCCTTTGGCGCAATCAGGCGCGTCCAAATCTCATCGGGCGTTGCCTGAACCGTGGCGATGTGGATGACGTTAAAACCGGTTTCCGACGCAGCTTTAACGTCCGCAAATGCCGGCGATGCTGTTGCAGCCAATATAGCTGCCGTGATGACAAGATGTTTCATGGAACGGGTTTCTAACAACCGTTTCCATTTCCGTCACGTTTAACTTGTTTCAGCGGGCGTCAGGCGATGATCGCTTCAATCGCCTTCGTTACGTCGTCAATCGGTGCCATGCCATCCACGCGGCTTACAAGGCCGCGGGCATCATATAGTGGCAAGATCGGTTCGGTCTTTGCGCGATACTCCGCCATGCGGGTGCGGACGGTTTCTTCATTGTCATCGGGACGACGTTTAAATTCATGTGATCCGCATTTGTCACATGTATCGGCTTTGACCGGTTTTTTGAAAACGTCATGATAGCCATCACCGCAATTGGCGCAGGTGAAACGGCCAACAACGCGTTCGACCAACGCGTCTTCGTCTACAACCAGTTCAATCACATAATGGAGTGTCCGTTGGCGCGCGGACAACAGGCCATCGAGAAGTGCGACTTGCGGCGCCGTGCGTGGGTAGCCGTCAAAAATCAGGCCCTTGTCCGCAGGGATCGCATCCATATGCTCACCAAGAATTTCGGCCATCAATTCGTCTGGGAAAAGTTTCCCCGCCTTCATGATCTCATCCGCCATTTTACCGACTTCAGTGCCAGCCTTAACGGCAGCGCGCAGGATGTCGCCGGTCGACAATTGCACCATGCCATATTTCTCGACGAGAAATGCAGCCTGCGTTCCTTTGCCTGCGCCAGGAGGCCCCAAAAGGATGATATTCATGAAACGTTTCCCTGTTCGTTTCGATGTCGCACCCCTTAACGGGCGCGTCCACCCTTCAACTTGGCCTTCTTCAGCAAATCCCCATATTGGTGGGCGAGCAGATGGCTCTGAATCTGTGAAATCGTATCAATGGTGACGTTGACCAGAATGAGCAGGCTGGTTCCGCCAATAGCGAAGAACTGCTGCTGGCCAGTTTGCCCCATGACATAGTCAGGCAGCAAGCAGACCAATGTCAGATAGGCGGCACCCAAAACGGTGATGCGTGTCAGAACATAATCGAGATAAGATTCGGTGTTCTTGCCCGGACGAATCCCCGGAATGAAGCCACCAGCTTTCTTCAAATTCTCGGATGTTTCTTCCGGATTGAACACCACAGCGGTGTAAAAGAAACAGAAGAAGATGATGCCGAGGCCATAGAGCGCCAGATACACCGGCTGCCCATGCGCCAAATACTGGTTCAACGTGATGACAAAGTCACCCATCGCGCTTTCACCCGCAACCCTGTTTCCACCAAGCTGCGTAATAGTGATCGGCAACAGCAACAATGACGATGCAAAAATCGGCGGGATTACGCCAGCAGTGTTGATCTTCAACGGAAGATGGCTGCGGTCAGCTTGCATCATGCCGCGCTGCGTCGCACGCTTTGGATATTGAATAAGTACCCGGCGCTGGCCGCGCTCCATGAAACAGATCAGCAAAGTCAGGCCGACAAACATCAACAAAAAGCCGACGATCAGAAAGCCGCTGATCGATCCGGTCCGTCCGCCTTCAAGAAGCTGTGCGAACAACCGTGGCATTTGGGCGACGATACCCGCCATGATGATCAACGAGATACCGTTGCCAATACCGCGCGACGTAATCTGTTCACCCAGCCACATCAGGAACATGGTGCCGCCAATAAGGCTGATAGTCGCAACGACGCGGAACATCATGCCCTGCTCAACAACCGCGCTAATGCCATTGGCCGCAGCGAGGCTTTCAAGCCCTGCGGCAAGGAAATATCCCTGCACCGCGGTCAGGAAAACCGTGCCGTAGCGCGTATATTGGTTAAGTTTCTTGCGTCCGCTCTCGCCCTCTTTCTTGATGGCAGCAAGCGTAGGCGACAGCGATGCAGCGAGCTGCACGACGATCGACGCAGTAATATAGGGCATGACGCCAAGCGCGATGAGGCTCATGCGCTCAAGGCTGCCGCCCGAGAAAGTGTTGAAGATATCGAGAACGCCGCCGGCGGCGTTATTCGCATAAAGGGCTGCTTGCGCGATGGGATCAACGCCCGGCAGCGGCACGAAGCTCAGCATCCGGAATATGATGAGCGCGCCGATAGTGAACCAGATGCGGTT
>Ga0187844_10000294_pt1 | contig 38931 bp, 44 predicted proteins | sample SpaLakP09_SKY_50_FD_134517 | JGI IMG/M metagenome (GOLD analysis project Ga0187844, IMG submission 134517) | Oligotrophic lake water microbial communities from Sparkling Lake, Wisconsin, USA - SP09_SKY_50 | ecosystem: Environmental > Aquatic > Freshwater > Lake | place: USA: Sparkling Lake... | reverse complement strand
GTCCCGCCACATCGACCGGCTGACCGACACCGAGCGCGGCCTGATCGACGGCGCGGTCAACCGCGTCTGGGAGGCCAAAGGCAGGAACGGCTCGATCGACGACGTGATCGCCGCGCTCAACGACACCGGCAACGAGCTCGCGTCGCACCTTGCGATCGCCATGATGCCGTTCTCCAGCGCTGGCACCTACGGCAAGTTCTTCAAGGGCGAGGTCTCCTTCGAGCTGCAGGCGCAGCTCACCGTCTTCGAGCTTTCCGACCTGTCCTCGCGCGAGGAGTTGCGCAGCGTCGTGCTGACCGCAATCATGTTCATGTCGCAGCAGATGATGCGGAAGGTCGACCGCTCGATCCCCAAGGCGCTGCTTCTGGACGAGGCGTGGCAGATGCTTCGGGGCGGCGCGATGGCCGATTTCATCGAGACCTATGCGCGTACCTGCCGCAAATACGGTGCCTCGCTCGTCACCGCGACGCAGTCGCTGAACGACTATTACAAGTCGGCCGGCAGCATCGCGGCGCTGGAGAACAGCGACTGGTTCGTGATCCTGCAGCAGAAGCCGGAGACCATCGCCGACTTCAAGAAGCACGACCGCTTTGAGATGGACGATTACACCGATGCGCTTCTGCGTTCGCTGAAGCGGAACGGGTTCGAATATTCGGACATCATGATCAAGGGGCCTGAGACGCTGGCAGTGGGCCGGCTCGTGCTCGACCCGTTCTCGGCCGCGCTGTTCTCGTCGAGCCCGCGCACCTTCGCCGCGATCGAGGCGCTCGTGCACGAGGGTCTCACGATGGACGAGGCGATCGAGCGGATCGCCTACCCCAACAACCCCGAGAAATGGGCGGTGCCTGCCGAAGAGCCGGCGGCCATCGCGGCGGAGTAACGACATGGCTACCATCCTGGCCCCGGCTGACGCAGCAGTTGTTAAGCGGCCAAAGGGGAAGCTCGACGTCGGCTTCCTGCTCTACTTCTACCTGCACATGGCGGGGTTCCTGGCGACCACGCTCCTGATCACCTGGGGGCTGTTCGTCCTGTTCTTCCTCGCGATCGGCGGTCTCTCGGTCGACGGCATGATGCACCAGCTCAACAATATGGCGAGCCGGTACGTCGCGGCCGACGCGGCGCGCATCGCCTCCTTCAAGCACATCCTCATCGTCGCGCACTTGGCTCTGTCGGCCGCGGTCATCTTTTTCCGCCGGCACAGCATCCTTCCCTCGCGCGACCCCAAGCGGAGCAAGGCCAATGGCTGACCAGCCCGAACTCGACCTCCCGTCCCCCGCGACCTCCGCCGCCCCGGCGCCGGTCGTCCGCGCCAAGCGCGGGTTCGGCGGGTTCACCCGCGCGCAGCTCGTCTTGGGCGCAGCGCTCGTGGTCGCGCTGATCTGGTCGATGTGGGTGACGAAGGCGCTCGTCGCGCCGCGCGAGGAGCATATCGTCAAGGCGAGCCTCTCCAGCATCGTCGGCGAATACGTGACGGCCCAGGCCCACGCCGCGTCGCCACCCGCGCAGGTCGAGGCCGAGATGCGAACCTTCATGTCGTCGCTCAAGCACGAGATCCAGCGGCGCAGCGCCAAGGGTCAGGTGGTCCTCGTCGGCGAGGCGGTGCTCACCGAGAACGTGCCGGACATCACCGACAGCCTGAAGAAGGCGGTCTATGCCAGCGGCATTCGTCAGCCGCGTCCGGCGAGCGCGGAGGAAATGCAGCAGCTTCAGCAGCAGCTCGCCCCGGCCGTGGCGGCGGTTCCCCAGGCCTACGCCGTCCCGCCCGCGATGGCCGGTGCCGGCGCGACGATCAATCCGATGTCGGCGGCGCCACCTGTCGCCGGCAGGCAGCAGCCGCTGCAGGTGCCGTCGGCGATGCAGGGCGTGCCCTCGGGCGTGCCTGCGGCGATGACTTCGACCTTCGGAGGCCCCAATGGCAACGGCGGTCAGTGACCTCGCGCCCCGGGCCAGCGGCCGCAAGCTGCGCTGGGGTCTGTTCGGCGCGTTCATCGCCGGCAGCGTCATCCTCGGTGCGATCAGCGACTGGCGCGACAAGCACGCCCTCCTGATCAACACAACGGACTCGCTGCCGAACTGGGCGTTCGTCATCCACAAGAACCAGATGCCGTCGCGCGGCGAGTACGTCTTCTTCCTGCCTCCCAAGAGCGACCTCGTCCGCCGGCATTTCGGCTCCAAGCCGGAGATGTTCGGCAAGATCGTCTACGGGATGCCCGGGGATACGGTCCGGCACTGGGGCAGGCTGGTCACGGTCAACCACCGTGTCGTCGCGTACACCAAGCCCTTCACCAAGGCGGGTGAGCCGCTGGCGATCGGTCCGAGCGGAGTGATCCCGTCGGGCTGCTACTATGTCGGGACACCGCACAAGGACGGTTTCGACTCCCGGTACGCGGCCATCGGGTTCGCGTGCCAGCGCCAGATCGTCGGCACCGGCGAGGCGATCCTATGAAGCGGTCAACGCTCTTGTATCTCGGCGGCACCGGCCTGGGCGGCGTGCTGCTCTTTGCGGCGGCGTTTCTGCTGGTCGGCGCGGTGCCCGGCCAAGCCCGTGATTTCGGGCAGCTCGGGCAGACGTTCCCGATCGCCGAGGCGGATCTCCTCACCACGATCGAGGCGCGCCTTCAGCGGGCGCAGGCAACCGGCGAGATGGACCGGGTCAACGCGACATTCGCCAAGCGGGTTGAGGCGAGGGTGCGGCACCCGGCCGCCGTCGCCGGCATCACCGCGGCCGAAGAGCCGCGGAGCTGGGACTATGATCCGACCATCACCCTCGAGCGCGAGATTCGCGATCACAAGGGGCAGCTGATCGCGGCGGCGGGCCAGCGGATCAACCCGCTCGATTTCGTCTCGATGCGCCAGACCCTCGTCTTCGTGGACGGCGACGACGACGCGCAGGTCGACTGGGCCACGAAGCGGTACACAGAGCTCAACGCGAAGATCATCTTCGTCAGCGGCTCACCGATCGAGTCCATGACCTCGCGTAAGCGCCGGTTCTTCTTCGACCAGGAGGGCCGCCTGACGGGCAAGTTCGGCATCCGCCACACGCCGGCGGTCGTCGTCCAGGCGGGCAAGCTGCTGCACGTCTCAGAGACCGTCCTCAAGCCGGGAGCGAAGAGCTGATGCCTTTGTGGCTGGACCTCCTCCGGACGCCCATGGCTGCGCCGGAAACGCCCGCGCTTCGCCGGATGCGACGCACCTGGCAAGGCCTGTGCCTATCGGTCGCACTGGTCGTTGCCTTCTTTACGCAAATCCACACGGCAATCGGCCGCGGTGCTCCATGCTTCGTGGCCGCGCTACTCGTCGGCGCGTGCCTCTACACCTGGCTCTATGTTCGCCGGAAGAACGCAGCGGACAGCGCGTTCCTCGAGCGGGCAGGGGAGCCGGGCTGATGCGCTGGCTGCGTGCCCTCGTGGGCGTCCTGGGTCTGCTCCTCGTGACGGTCGCGTTGACGCCTCGCGCGGAGGCGGCGCCGACTTGCACAGGCAAGTTCGTGAACCCGATCACTGACGTCTGCTGGAGCTGCCTGTTCCCCCTGTCGATCGGCGGCGCAAAGATATGGCCGGGGAACCGCCCAGACCCGAAGAACCCGGCCTCCCCGATCTGCGCGTGCGCCGACCCGCTGCCGCGCATCGGCATCTCGGTCGGCTTCTGGGAGCCGGCGCGCCTCGCGGACGTAACGATGAAGCCGTGGTGCTTCTCGAACCTGGGCGGCATGCGGATCGCCCCGGGGTTCGACATCGGTCAAGGCTATCTCGCCGGGCCATCGATGGTCGGGGGGCGCTCACAGAGCACGGCCAAGTGGCACATCCATTGGTATGTCTACCCGCTCCTCTACTGGTTGGAGATCCTGACCGACTTCGTCTGCTTCGAGCAGGCTTCCTTCGACATCGCCTACATGACGGAGGTCGACCCCCTCTGGCAGGATGACTCGCTCACCGCGATCATCAATCCGGAGGCGGTCGTCTTCGCCAACCCCATCGCGCAGGCGGCGTGTGCCGGCGACTGCATCGCGGGGACGGCCGCGCTTCCGCTCGATGCGCTGTTCTGGTGTGCCGGGTGTCAGGGCAGCATGTATCCCCTGAACGGGAACATCCCCGCCTCGATCGGGCACGTCCAGTCGTCGCGCCTCGCCCTGTCGCGGTTCGCCTACAAGATGCACCGAGAGGGGCTGGCGTGGGGAACGATGGGGTCGGAGGGCCTCTGCAAGAAGTACCTGATGCCGATCATGCGGAAGCAGCAATATCGCTTCCAGATGGTGAACCCGATTCCGACGGTGAGCGGGCGGTTCGCCTGCTCGGCGATCGGCGCGTCGACGATGCCGCCCGATGCTGGCCGCGCCTTCCCGGCCGGCGGCGAGGACATGGGCTATCTCGTCTGGCGCAAGCGCAACTGCTGCGTGTTCTGAGGAGGGAAGCATGCGCCTTTTGGCCATGGGCATTGCGACGCTTCTCGGGACCGCCGGCATGTCGGCGATCCTCGCGCAGACCGTCGACGGGCTCGATGTTCAGGCGGTCAAGAAGAGGGCCGCGGACATCGCAGCGGAGGCGCAGGCCTTCGTCGACCAGGTGAAGGACCGGGGCGACGAGTTCCGCGAGGAGGCGACCGTCGTCCGAAAGGGCGGCATGGAGAACATGCAGAGGGTCGCCGCGACGGACCTGCCCAAGGGCCCGGACGGCAAGATCGACTTCGACGAGCTGGTGCAGGGCGCGGCCAACAATGCGAACACGCCCGGCGGCGACGCGCCTCAGTTCATGGTCTTCGCCAGCCTCTCTATGCCACCGGCTTCGCTCAAGCAGCTGATCGCCGACACGGCGAGGGCAGGGGGCGTGGTCATCTTCCGCGGCTTCCCCAACAACTCGGCCAAGGAGTTCGTCAACCGCCTGGGGCAGGTCGTGCAGAAGGATGACATGCCGAATATCGGCATCGACCCCCGCCTCTTCCGCGCCTTCAACGTGCAGGCCGTGCCGACTTATGTCGCCGTCTCCTCGACGTTCGATCTGTGCGCCGGCTTCCGCTGCGAGACCAAGGTTCCGCCGCACGACAGGCTCGAGGGGAACGTCACGGTCGACTACGCCCTCAACACCTTTGCCAGCGCCAACGGGCCGGGTGCGCGGATCGCCACGGTGGCGCTCGGCAACCTCGCGCGGAGCCGCCAGCAGTGAAGCTCCGCTCCCTCGTCAGCGCGCTCATCGGCGTGTGCCTGGTCGTCAGCCCCGCGGCGGCGCAGCAGATGACGGTTGAGCAGGCGCGCGAGGAAGGCAAGGCGCTCGGCAACGAGAAGCGGCAGGACGGCAGCCTGGTGCCGGATACGGACGCTCAGGCCGAGGCCGTGCCAGGCTATACCGGCACCAACCAGCCCCAGAGCACCTATTTCGACGATCCGGATGCGCTTGTCGCGGCCGGAACGGCGCAGCGGTCGACGAACGAGTCCTACCGGACCGTGACCGATCCGGACCACACCCGGGCGACCTTCAGCAACGCCGAGATCCTCGCCACGACCAACCGCGCGACGCAGGTCGAGAACGATCCGGATGCGTATCTTCAGGGCGAGAACATCGGGTCGGAGAGCGGCCAATGTCAGCCGCTGCCTCCCGGCTCGGGCTCTGGCGGCTATTACGAGGCGACGTGCAATACCGGAACGAAAGTCGACGAGACCGCGCCGGTCTGCCGGGTGCCGCTGGTGGTCGACGTCACCCCGGGCGTGAACAAGTACGTCTACACCTGCGAGAACTGGATCATGACGGCGGCGCGCGGCGGCGATAACCGCAACCGGCGCTGCGTGCCGGCGTTCAACGCGCCCGTCGCCAACGGGATATGCCGCGAGCGGTCGCGGCGCACCGTGTTCTACGACATCTGCCGCCAGGGCAATCCGCGCTTCTGCACCGAGCCTGATGTGGAGGAAGGCGAGGAGATCACCTACGAGTGCGACAGCGCCGCTGTGCCGAACCGGGGCTACACTCTCGAAACCGTCGGCGAGGTTATCAACGAGCGCAAGGACGAGGGGCAGTGCAACAGCGCCACGGCGGACCAGACGTGCGAGCTGGCCGAGGAAACCTGCGTCGACCCCGATCCGACCACCCGCACGATCAACGGTGTCGCCGTCACCCGGGCCTGCTGGCAGTGGGAGCGGAAATATACCTGCCACAAGCTATCTCAGGGGAATGACTGCGGCGATCTCGCGGGCAACCGCCAATGCACCTTCCTACGCGAGGAGTGCCTGGACGATCCGCAAGAGGGCGAGTGCAAGGTCAAGGAGAAGGTCTACAAGTGCCCGACCCCGGACGCACCGACCTCAGGAACGCCGCAATATATCTGCGGGAACGACGTCTACTGCATCAACGGCGACTGCGAGCCGATCACGCGCGAGGCGTCGACCGAGTTCAAGGATGCGCTCGTCGCCCTGCACGCGATCGACGATGCGTCGAAGGGCTTCGACCCCAACAACCTGACCGTGTTCTCCGGAACGCGAGAGACCTGTCACAAGCCGGTGTTCGGCCTGGTCAACTGCTGCGCGGGCAAGGTCTCCGGCGCGCTGACCGTCGCTGCGGGCGGCGCGGCGCTGGCCGGCGGACCGGCGGCGATCGCGGCGCTGGCGACGCCCTTTTTGGCGCTCATGGCCTGTTCGCAGGACGAGATGAAGCTCGACATCAAGGATCGCATGGGATTCTGCCACAAGGTCGGGACGTGGTGCTCGTCCAGCTTCCTCGGCATCTGCAAGACGAAGAAGACTGCATATTGCTGCTTTGAGAGCAAGCTCAGCCGCGTGTTGCAGGAGCAGGGCCGCGTCCAGATCAACAAGCCCTGGGGCAAGCCCAAGAACGAGCAGTGCAAGGGCTTCACCATCGCCGAGTTTCAGCAGCTCGACTTGTCGAAAATGGATTTCACCGAAGTCTACGCGGACTTCCTCGACGCGGCAAAGCTGCCCGACGAGGTCCAGACGATGTCCGAGATCCAGCAGAAGATCCAGGACTACTACAACCTGCACGGGGGTCAGCCATGATCGGGGGGCTAAGTGATCGAAATGACGGCCGCGGCAAATGACTTGGTTTCGGCCGGCTCTCCAGCTTGCAACTGGACGATGACGGTGTTCGAACTCGCCATCTTCATGTGCGTGTTCCGCGCACGCCGCCCGCCCAGGGTGGAGGAGATCTGTCAGGTCATCGGGGCATGGTTCGAGTGCGTGGTCGACCCGCCGGTCGCCGCGGCGCCGATCGAGAACATGCTCGCGAACCGCTGGGTTGCCGAGGAAAGCCATTGCTTCCGTGCAACCGAGGAAGGTCGGCGCGCTGCCCGGCCGCTTATGAACGGCATCATCCGGATGCTCGATCAAGGGACACGGCTGATCGACGTCGCCTTGATGATGTCCGTGCTGCGCTTGACGAAGGGAGAGCTGGACAATGGCGTTCGTGATCTTTGAGCCGGCGCTCCTCGCCGCCCTGCTCGCGGGCACGTCGTTACTCATGCCGGGGGCGCCGGTCGCCGCGACCGGCGTAGCGGTCGCATCACCCTGCAACTCGGCTGCCGCGTCCACCGCCGGATTCGACTGCTGCGTCCGCCTCGCGGGCTGGACGGCGCCGGCCCCCACGCCCCCCAACCACTCCGCGTCTGTCCCCTTGGACGATGCGGCCGATCAGAAGGAAGGACGATAACCATGTCGAGAATGGCAAAGCTGGCCATGCTTCTGCTCTCGGTCGCGCCGATGGCTGCGCCGCTTCGAGCGCAGGACGCGCAGGGCCGCGACGACAGCGTCGAGACGGTCGGCCGTGGCGATGACTTCTACTGCGGGGAGCGGAAGCTCGGGCAATGGTTCTACTGCACCAAGCCTAAGCCGGCCGAGACCGCCAAGGCGCAGCCCCAGGTGCCCGAGAAGAGCGCGGCCGAGCGGCTCGCGGCGATCACGCACCAGCTTGATGAACTCAAGGCCAAGGCGATCCTCGACCCGTCCGAGGAGAACGTGATTGCCTATGTGCGCTTCCAGCGCGAGCAGCTCGACCGCGCGTCGACCTTCTCCGACACCTGGCAGCGCGCGCTGTGGCAGAACCCCGACATCGACTACACGCTGCAGCGCCCCGTCAATACGGTCGCCAAGCGCGCATGGCTGGATAACCGCAAGGCGGATCGGGACTCCGTCCTGACCAACCTCGGCCAGCGCTACGGGCTGTTCTACTTCTATGCGCAGAGCTGCGGCGCGTGCGAGGTCTTCGCCCCGATCCTGCGCTCGGTGGCCGACAGTCACCGGATGGCGGTCATGGCCGTCTCGATGGACGGCGGGCCGAGCCGCGACTTCCCCAACTATGTCGTCGACTCGGGCCAGCGCGCGCGGATGGGGATCTCCGGCAACGAGACCCCCGCGCTGGTCCTTTTCGACACCCAGACCAAGCGGACCATCCCGGTCGGCTTCGGCATCCTGAGCGCCGATGAGATCATGGATCGCATCTTCATGCTCACCAACACCAAGGTCGGGAGCGACTACTGATGACCAGTCCTCGCCAACGAGGTCGGCTCCGGAGGCTGGCACATCGCGCTGGCGCTGCGCTGACGATGCTCGCCGCTTCGCACTTCGCCCTGATCGGTGTGGCTCGCGCCGACGTCGCGTCGGAGATGAACGGCTTCTTCAACGACGCCGGCGGTGCCGCGAACGTGACCGGCCCGACCGCCTTTCAGGGGCAGTCGGCGGGGTACTACTCGCTTGGCAACGTCTGGACGCGCTTCCCGCAGAAGAGCGTGTCGCCGTTCAACCTCCAGCTTCCGAGCGCGCGGGCGGGATGCGGCGGCATTGACCTGTTTTCGGGTTCGTTCAGTTTCATCAATGCGTCCGAGATCGTGGCGATGCTGAAGGCGACCGCCAACAACGCGCTCGGTTTCGCCTTCAAGCTCGCCATCGACAGCGTCTCGCCCGAGATCGGCAAGGTCATGGACGAGTTCAGCCAGAAGGCGCAGCTCCTCAACCAGATGAACATTTCGAGCTGCGAGACGGCGCAGGCGCTCGTGGGCGGCATCTGGCCGCAGATGGAGACCACGCGCTCGACGATTTGCGAGGCGGTCGGCAACAGCCAGGGGGTGTTCTCCGACTGGGCGGCATCGCGCCAGGGCTGCAACAATGGCGGTCAGCGCGATGGCACGCTCGCCGGCAACAGCGATCCGCACATGAAGGATCAGATCGTCGGCGATCCGCATAACTACACCTGGGAGGCGCTAAAGAAGTCGTCGAAGTTTGGTGCGTTCGACCAGTCCTTCTCCGAATATGTGATGACGCTCGTCGGTACGATCGTCACCACTCCGCCGACGGACAGCAACAGCGGCCCGAAGGTGGTGATCTATGGCCCGGCCGAGGAAGCGGTCGTCACCGCGCTGCTCGACGGCACCGCGAGCGCGCCGCAGGTCAAGATCCTGAAGTGCAACAACGATCCCTGCACGGACGTCTCCGACCAGACGCTGAGCGTGCCGGAATCGAGCGCACTCCGTCCGCGTATCGCGACGATGATCAAGAGCATGAGTTCGAAGATCCGCAGCGACACCGCGCTCGATGCGGCCGAGAAGCAGCTGCTCAACATGGCCACGGTGCCGATCTACAAGATCCTCGCCGTCCAGGCCTATGCCCACTACGCCCTCACGGACGGCGAGATCCAAACGCTCTCGGAGATCGTTGCGGTCGACCTGCTGAACGCGATGCTCGACAACATGCTCGACCGTGTCGAGCAGGCGAAGGTCTTCTACCAGACGGCGGACCAGGAGACCGCGGGGCAGTGGCGCCAGCAGATCGCGGCGACCCGCACCAAGTTCGCTCAGCGCGACGTGAAGCTGAGCAACAAGCTGCAGGTCACGATGCAGATCATCAACCGCAGCATTATGCTGGAGTCGACGCTGCAGAACACGATGTCGCCGGGGATGTCCTCGGCGCTCAGCTTCTCGCGGGGGTTGAACGCGCAAGGCTTGCTCTAAGCGCGTAGAGGGAGGGTAGCGACGTGCTCGAAGTCTTCACCGTCGGCGGGGGCGAGTATCTCGTCAACACCTTCAATGCCGTCGCCGCCTGGGCCGGAGGAGGGGGCTACCGCTCCCTCCTGCGCGTCGTGATGGTGATGGGCCTGATCTACTCCCTGCTCGTCGTCGCCTTCACGCTCAACTTCCGCGCTTGGATGAACTGGTTTCTGCAGGCGACCGGCATCTACCTGTGCCTCATGGTGCCGACGATCGACGTGAAAGTCACGGATCGCATCAATCCCAGCCTGGCGCCGGCGACGGTTGCGAACGTGCCGCTGGGGCTCGGCGTGCTGGCGAGCTTCACGACGCAGATCGGCGACTGGCTGACGCGAACGGCCGAGACGGTGTTCGTCATGCCCGGAGAGCTCAACTATACGACCAACGGCATGGTCTATGGCGCGCGGCTGTTCGACGCGACGCGCAACTTCGTGATCCGCGATGCGGAGTTCTCGACCAACCTGGAGAACCACTTCAAGAACTGTCTCTTCGGCGATGTTATGCTCTATCAGAAGTCGCTCACCAACCTCGCCAAAGCGACCGACCTGTGGGCTGCGATCGGGCCGGGATCGGAGGCGCGGTCGCAGGAATGGCTGGAGCGACAGGGGGACGGCACGGTCCAGAACTTCATCGTCACCTGTCGGCAGGCCTATGACACGCTGAATGGTCAGTGGACCGGCATGATAGAGGCGAATGCCGAGCCTTGGGCGAAGGAGGTCTATCCCAAGCTGAGCAATGCCGTCGCCGCCGCGAAGCTGAAGCACGACGTCCCGATCGTGAACCAAGCCTTCACTGGGTCGGGTAACGACTTTACCGGCGTCATGCGACAGAACACGGCGATCAACGCCTTCATGCAGGCGCGCAACTCGATGGCGGGTGGAAGCGGGGCGGCGTCGATCGACACGTTCGCGCAGACGCGCGCCGACATACAGGCGCGCAACACCTACAACTCGATTGCGCAGCAGGCGATGGCGTGGGTGCCTATCCTGAACATCGTGCTGACCGTCGTTTTCTTCGCGATGTTCCCGGTGATCTTCCCGCTTTTCCTCTTGCCCCAGACGGGTCTCAGTACCCTGAAGGGCTACGCGATGGGGTTCTTCTATCTCGCGTCGTGGGGGCCGCTTTACGTCATCCTGCACATGATCTGCATGACGCGGGCCGAGAACGCCGCCAACGGCGTCGCCACGGGAGGGATGTCGCTGGGTAGCTATGCCGGCATAGGCGCGGTCAATGGCGAGACGGCGACGATCGCCGGCTTCATGCTGATGAGCATCCCATTCCTCGCGGCAGGTCTCGCGCGCGGAGCGATGTCGATCGCGGGACAGGCCACGTCGATGCTGGCGCCGGCGCAGAACGCGGCCGAGGCCGCGGCGCTGGAGCAGACACCGGCAACTACTCCTACGGCAACGTGAGCTGGGCCAATTCGACCTCGAACATGCGTCAGGCCGATCAGTGGTCGACCGCGCCGAGCTTCATGGGCGGCGCTGCCAGCGTCGGGTGGCGGCAGGACAACGGCGCGATGATCAACGGGTTCGGGAACGGCCAGGACGTCTTCGACACCAGCGGCGCTATTTCGCGCCTCGGGTTCACACCGACGATGTCGACCGGCACCGTGGCCGAGTGGCGGCAGATGGCGAGCGAGGCGCATCGCCAGTCTCAAGCCTTCGACAATGCGGCGCAGGAGATGATCACCTGGACGAAGACCGATCGCAGCGGGACCAGCACGTCGAGCGAGCGGTCCTCCGGTTGGGACTCGAGCAGCGGTCGATCCTCTAACACCTCTATCGAGCAGTTTGATCGCACAACCGGCAGCAGCTCGCAGGGCACGGAAGACCGCTCATCGATAGGTCAGAGTCAACGTGTGTCCGACGGCCATGATCGGAACGCTGGGACCGTAGACCAAGTCGGTGGGCGCTTAGACGCAGGTATTGGCGGGAACCGCGGTGGCTCTGGTGGGGGAGGACGCTCCGGAGGTCGGGGCGGCGCCTTGGGGCGTGTATTGGGCGCGCTTCCGGGTGCTGGAATCTCCGTCAGCAAAACGGGATCGCAGCAGGACACTCTCCGCCACGGCACCGACAACACGCGCTCTTCCGATAGCTCTAGTTCGTCGAGCAGCGGGGTTCGAGACGAGCATTCGAACGGCACCGGCGCCACTTCGTCGGATGGCACCTATGACCGCTCGGGCAACTTCAGCAGGGCCTCGACGTCGTCCAGTTCTTCGATGTCGCACGAACAAGCACTCGCCCGCGCACGCTCGTACACCGAAACGGCCCGGAAGCTCGAGGAGCTGTCGCAGCAGCTATCGCGTGATGCCAGCTATGCCGAGACGCATGGCATGCAACTCAGCGAGAACATGAGCCAGGATCTTTCTCAGTGGTATCGTGCGCAGCAGGCCACCAACCCAGGCCTCGACGCGCCCGAACTCTGGGCGACGGATCTCAGCGATCATCAGCGCGCGGTCCGTCAGGAGATGATCACGCGCTGGATGCGCGAGAAGCAGGATGGCATTCGCGCGGAAATCGCAGGCAAGCTCCACGAGCCGGATCTTGTGGAGGTTCATCGTCCCGGCGTCGATAGCGCGACCGACGTCGCTGGCTCGTATCGCCCGCATGGCGTTTCGGGGATCCCGTCTGGACCTGGCGGTGGTGATCCACGAGCTGCTCAGGCTATTATCGAAGCTGGGGGCGAGCGTTTGGAGGGTGATCGTGCGGCCGCGCAGGCTTCGCGGACCAACGCCGTTCAAGGGTCAGTAGACGTCCAACTGGAAGTGAACCGCGATCACAATCGCGGCTTCTTCAATGATCCGAAGCTGCGGGAGTGATCGCGGTGCTAGATGGCAAGTGTCATGTACGCGCCGAGTGCGATGACGATCAGCACGCCGATGACCTGACCGATGACGGTGCCGGCGGTAATTGGCACATCGCGCTCGTCCGTCGCAGGCGCGTCTTCGATGAGGAGAAGAGGCCCCGATGGACGGTCCTGAGTGACCAGCAAGGTATGCGTGTCCAGCATGTGAGAAACCTCCGAACCTTTTCAACATACAAGGTTCGAGGTTTGTTCACAAGCAAAGGAGGGAGCAGCTAGATGGCGACGCGGCAACCCCGGCGAGAGGATCGGAAAAGTCCGCTCGATGAGCTGAATCTCGCGGACACGGCGGTATTCGGCTTTTCGTGGATGCTGGTGATGGCGGTAGGGCTGATGCCGATCGTGGACGCGAGCCTCAAGCGTTCGCCCTCGATCTCCATGCCGGTGACGATCGCGTTCTTCGTCGCCGTCGCGAGCGGGATCGCGCTCCGCCGGCGCTATAGCTGGATGGGCCTCGTTCTCCATATCTTCGGTCAGATCGTCATCTGGCTATCGATCTTCTGCATGTCGCTCGCGATCGCGCTGTACGCGGCAGGGTAGGTTAAGCCCTCATGCTTGGCGCATCTGCGTCGTATGTGAACTGTTAGCTATCGTCTCGTAGGTTCGACAGGGCGACAGGGCGCCGGCTGAGAGGAGGCTAGTATAACGACCTATCCCGGCGACCAGGCCGACTGCTGGCAAATCCTCGATCTCGCGCACGAGTATCGGCGAAGTTGCAGTCACCTGATGGCTTGTGATCGTGCCCGCGGTCCGCACTGCCTCGCTCCCGCGCGACTGCTGGCGATCCACGCGATTGAGCTCTACCTAAACGCTTTGCTGCTCGGCTGCGGCGATACCGCCCGTGATGTGCGCGGATTACAGCACGATCTTGCGCGTCGCACTGAGCGGGCGCAGGAGCTCGGCTTGTCTTTAAGGGCTAAGACAACCACGCACCTCAATTCGCTTGCCTCGACGCGGGAATATCTGTCGGCACGATATGGGCCGGAAATGAGCGCGACGTGGTCACAGCTCAACCGCCTGACTGCTTCTCTCGAGGAAGTTGGCAAGAAGGTGACGCTTATTCTGGATCAACGGCGTGCTACCCTCCACACCAATGGCTCCTCGTCCGTGCAGCAGTCGGCAAGTGCGACGGCTAGTCGTCTCGATCGACCGGCCGTCCAATAGCGGCAGCAAGCATTGTGTCCCGCACCTGGCGGAACAGGCCGGCAGGGATGAAACCGTAGCTGACCTCTGGCTCGCGGCCGCGGATGGGGCGAATGTCGTAGCCCGGCCAGGCGAAGCGGTTCCATTCGTCGCAGATGATCCACGAGCGCTCGGCCGAGAGGCCGAGCTGCTCGCGCACGATCCTGGGCACCTCGACCGCCGGTTGTCCGCGGCGCGGCGGCTTGGTCGACATCGGCACGACATGCGCCTGGTCGAGACCGTCGACGCTCTGCGTCACGAGGACGACAGCGACCGGGCGGTCCTTGACGCCTTCGTCGCGACCCTCGCGATACTCGGCTTCCCAGAGATAGCTGTAGTTAAGAACTTGGCCGGGCTTAGGCGCGCCCGAGCCGGGCTTCTGCTTCTTCGCACTCGGGCGCGGGCTCGACGGCCCGGAGCGCTTCGAGGGTATCGTCATCCAGATCCTCCACGCGGCCCGCGACCCGCTCACGGCGGCGCAGGCGCTCATATTCATCGACAGGGACCATGACGAAGCGGACGCGGCCGTTCCGGCTGACGCCGACGGGACGGATCATCGCCTCGTCGGAGTATCGGCCGAACTGCTTTTGCAGCTCACCCGATGGCACGACTTCCATACTCTTCGCCATGTGCGGCGCTCCTTCCTCGGGTGCTGACCTGTTACCTTGCCTGTCCGGGAGCTGCCTCTCGCTTCCACACTTGAGCCCGGCCTCTACGGCTAGGATCCTTGCACCTATGCAGCAGCTCTTATTCCCTGCCGGGGCCTATCATCTGGATCTGTTACTTCCCGAACGCTCTTGCGGAGCCGTCCACCTAAAAGGCGGAACACCCGGCAAATAGGCCAAATCCGGGAAACCGTCAACAGGTGGTGTCGGTTTTCTTAAAAGAATGGATGTTCTGCACAGGGCATCCGTTGCCTGATATAGTAGACTTGCGCCTGATACAGTGGACGACATTGTCGTTCGGTTCAGCCCCCACAGGCCGGCGCCCAACCGCCGGCGTCGCATCGAGCCAAGCTGCTGATCCTATCGCGCCGTGACCGCACTTCTCTCAAATGATCGATTTTGATGCGCCACCATGTGAGAACATCTAGCAGGGGTAGCAGGCGTATCAAAACACATTCTCGATTGATCGGGTTCGTGTTAGGCACGCGAGATGAGTTTTGAGAAAATTCTATGCTGATCGGCTACGCCAGGGTCTCGACGCCGGAACAGGACCTGACGCCTCAGCTCGATGCACTGCGCGAGGCAGGTTGCGAGCGGACGTTCAGTGACAAGGCCAGTGGCGCCAAGGCGAACCGCATCGGATTAGCCGATGCTCTCTCCCACGCACGTAACGGGGACGTGCTCGTCGTTTGGAAGCTAGACCGCCTAGGCCGAACGATGAAGGGGTTGGTCGACTTGGCCGCTGATCTAGCTGAGCGTGGTGTCGGGTTTCGATCGCTGACCGACGGGATCGATACCGCTGGCACTGCCGGCAAGCTCGTCTTCCACATCATGGCCGCAATGGCAGAAATGGAACATGAGCTTAATCGCGAACGCACCACGGCTGCCTTAGTGGTGGCACGGCGTCAGGGCAGGGTAGGCGGTCGAAAGACGGTAATGACGCCCAAGCGGCTGGAAGCAGCGCGCAAACTTTTGGCTTCCGGAATGACCATTCGCGAGATTGCGCCGAGCATCGGTGTTTCTGTTCCGACCCTCTATCGCCATTTGCCCGCACCGGAGCAGGCAGCGATCAGCGCCGAAGGGACCAACGCATAGCACTCCCATCGTCTCTTCTGACGTGAGGTTATGACGCCCTAAACCCATGCAACTCTGTGAGCTGGTCGGTTGCGTCGAAACCGTCCGTTTTTGACACCTGTTCTCAGAGGTGACTTAGGACGGAGACAGCGCTTCAAGAATACCGCACTCGGCAACCGTCCCGTGCCCGCATTTCTCAATGATTTGGGCCAACTCGTGATCAAGCGCTGATAGGTCGGCGATCTTGCGCTCAATTGCCTTACGGTGCTCACGGGCGATCGTCTCGACTGCGGTACATGACCAATCGCGATGGTCGGCTAACCCAAGTAGCTCCCGGACCCGATCAAGGCTGAACCCAAGGCCGCGCGAGCGGCGAATGAATGACAACCGGCGAAGGGTCCCCTTGTCATAGGTTCGGAAGTTGCCTTCGGTTCGCGCGGGCGGAGGCAGCAATCCGATCTCTTCGTAATAGCGAATCGTCTGCACCTTCGTGCCGGTCGCGTTCGCGAGGTCACCGATTTTTAGAGCCATGGCCCTTGACCCTACAGTTACTGGAGGGTGCATATGCGACGAGGACGAGGATCTTGTCGAGAAGCTAGACGACGTGCGTGTCGCTTCGGCGGAGCGGGAAAAAGGAAACGATGTGCCTACTGAAGACGCTCTGACGCGGACAGCCGACAAGACGGGCGTGATCGGTGCGATCATCGCCTCTTTCGGTTGTGCAGCGTGCTTTCCGGCTCTTGGCAGCCTCGGTGCCGGGATCGGCTTAAGCTTTCTAAGTCAGTATGAAGGCCCCTTCATCCGGTACATATTGCCGCTCTCCGCTCTCGTCGTTTTGGCGGCAAACCTTAGCAGCGGATTTCGACACAAAACTTGGCTCCGCCTAGCCCTTGGGGTTATTGGCCCTGTGCTCGTCCTGATCGCCGCCCTGCTAATGTCGCTTCGTGGCATCCGGGCGGAATGGGTGCTTTATGCGGGGCTGGTGTTGATGATCGGGGTCTCGATTGTCGATCTGGTTTCCCCTCCGGGGCGGCGATTCAGCAATCCGGTCCCGTCGAGGAACAGATAATGACGGATACCGCCGCAAGGCGACCCTCGGCACCGGATGCGCCGCCCGTTTGGGGTGTCGCATCAATCGCGGGTGCGTTGGGCTTGAGCGCGGTTACGGCTGCCGCTGCCTGCTGCGTCCTGCCGCTTGCGCTCGCCTCGATCGGCGTGGGTGCCGGGCTCGCCGGTAGCCTCGCCGAGCTGGCGAGCATCCGGACGCCGCTTCTTGTACTGAGCGGGGTCGCACTCGTGGTCGCCTGGATCATGTGGTGGCGCAAACGCGAAACGGCTTGCACGGCGGGAGACGCTTGCGCGGCCGATGCCGCGCCGCGCCGCGCCATCGGCCTTCTGATCGCTGCGACGGCGCTGGTCGGGTTGGCTGCTATTTGGGATTCGATTGAGCCTTTGCTGATGAAGTGGATATTGTAGTGCTGCTTACCTCCACGTTGACCTGTCCGAAGTGCGGCCACCAATCGACAGACACCATGCCGACCGATGCCTGTCAGTTCTTCTACGACTGCAAGGGTTGCGCTGCGGTGCTCCGCCCCAATGCCGGGGACTGCTGCGTCTATTGCTCGTTCGGGGACGTGCCATGCCCCCCGATTCAGGAGGCGCGCGCGTCCGGATCAACGGCGAGCTGTTGCACCTGATCGCGTCTGGCGATCAACACCTGAGCGCCATTTACACCCGCAGCAGGGAAGAAGCTCATGCCCGAAACCTATGATCTGGTCGTTATCGGCGCGGGAACCGCGGCGCGGGTCGCGGCCATGCGCGTCCGCAAGGCAGGCAAGAGCGTCGCCGTGATCGACTGCCGACCTTATGGCGGCACCTGCGCGCTGCGCGGATGCGACCCCAAGAAGATGCTGCGCCACGGTGCGGCCGTCATCGACAACGCGCGCCGGATGCGCCGCAACGGGGTGGTGGGCGAGGACCGCATCGACTGGCGCGAGCTGATGGCGTTCAAGCGCACCTTCACCGATCCGGTGCCGGGCAAGCAGGAACAGAGCTACCATGACGCGGGGGTGGAAACCTTTTATGGCTCGGTCCGCTTCACCGGCGCGAACACCCTTGTCGTGGAGGGAAAGACCCTCACCGGGCGACACGTCCTCATCGCCAGCGGTGCCGAGCCGGTCCCGCTCGGATTGTCCGGCGAAGAGCATGTCATCGACAATGAGGCATTCCTGGCAATGGAGCGCCTGCCCCGGCGCATCGTGGTCGTCGGGGGGGGCTACATCGCGGCCGAGTTTTCGACGATTGCGGCGAACGCCGGGGCGGAGGTGACGATCCTCCAGCGCGGGCCGCGCATGTTGACCGGCTTCGACCCCGATCTGGTTGGCTGGCTGACGCCGCGCCTGCGCGACGCAGGGATCGACGTGCAGCTCGATACGGTGGTCGAGGCGATCGACAAGACAGGCGACGGCTTCTTAGTCCGCGCCTCCACGGGCGGGGAAAGCAAGAGCTTCGCGGCCGACCTGGTCGTTCATGCCGCCGGGCGCAGGCCGGCGCTCGAAGCACTCGACCTGGATGCGGCGGGGATCGCGCACGAGCACGGCCGCCTCACGCTTAACGAGCATCTGCAAAGCGTGTCCAACCCGGCAGTGTATGCAGCCGGCGACGCGGCCCAGATGGGGCCGCCACTGACGCCGGTGTCGAGCCACGATGGCAAGGTGGTCGCCGGCAACATACTGGAGGGAAATCACCTCCAGCCAGACTATCGGGGCGTCCCAAGCGTCGCCTTCACACTTCCTCCCATTGCGTCGGTTGGCCTCGGCGAAGCCGAAGCGCGCAAGCGAGGAATACGCTTTCGCGTGAACAGCAGTTTCGTGCCTGGCTGGTATACCGCGAAGCAAGCGGCCGAACCGGTCTATGGGTTCAAGGTGCTGGTCGATGAAGGCGACGACAGCATAGTCGGCGCTCACCTGGTCGGACCCCACGCAGAAGAGGTCATCAACCTGTTTGCGCTCGCAATCCGGCACCATCTCACGGCAGGCGACTTGCGATCAACCATGTTCGCCTATCCAACTGGGGCGTCGGATATCGGCTCGATGCTTGGATGAAGGTGGCCTCGAAGAACAACATGACGCGGTAACGGTCCACCAATAAGGCGTGGCCCGACACTTAATATCCATTATGCTGGATATATGGAAAGTGATTCGGCTATCGCTGCATTGGGTGCCTTGGCTCAAGGTACACGCCTGGACGTGTTCCGTCTGCTGGTGCGGCACGAACCCGATGGCTTGGCCGCGGGTGAGATTGCTCGTCAGCTCAACGTGCCACAGAACACCATGTCGGCGCATCTCGGTATTCTCGCACGTGCCGGTCTGGTCCGGTCCGACCGGCACAGCCGCTCGATCGTCTACCGCGCCGACCTGGACGGCTTGCGCGCGCTGATGCTGTTCCTCGTCAAGGATTGCTGCGCCGGATCGCCCGAGCTGTGTGCGCCGCTCCTCGCGGAACTCGATCCTTGCTGCTGAAAGGACACCCTGTGGCTACCGATATCGTCATCTACCACAACCCCGCGTGCGGCACGTCGCGCAATGTCCTTGGCCTGATTCGCAATGCGGGGATTGAGCCGCACGTGGTCGAATATCTAAAGACCCCGCCCTCGCGCGCGCTGCTAGTCGAGTTGATAGACCGTGCGGGCATCACCCCGCGCGATCTGCTGCGCGAGAAGGGAACGCCTTATGCGGAGCTGGGGCTGGGTGACACGTCGCTCTCCGACGACGCGCTGATCGACGCCATGATGGCGCACCCGATCCTCATCAACCGTCCGCTCGTCGTCTCACCGCTGGGCGTGAAACTATGCCGCCCGTCGGAAGCGGTCCTCGATCTGCTGCAGACAGGCCAGCAAGGCGCGTTCGTCAAGGAGGATGGCGAGCAAGTCGTGAACGCTTCGGGTCAGCGCGTCGCCTGATGCTTCTTGCCGTCCTGATCTTTGTCGCCACGATCGCGCTCGTCATCTGGCAACCGAAAGGGCTGGGCATTGGATGGAGCGCGATGGGCGGTGCCGTCGTCGCCTTGCTCGCTGGCGTCGTCACTCTCTCGGACGTGCCGGTGGTGTGGGGCATCGTCTGGAACGCGACCGCTGCTTTCGTCGCGATCATCGTCATCAGTCTGCTGCTCGACGAGGCCGGGTTCTTTGAATGGGCAGCACTCCATGTCGCACGCTGGGGCAGAGGGCATGGCCTGAGGCTGTTCGTTCTCATCGTGCTGCTGGGCGCGGCAGTATCCGCGTTGTTCGCCAATGACGGCGCGGCGCTGATCCTGACGCCGATTGTCATCGCCATGCTGCGCGCGCTGGGCTTCAAGGACAAGGCGACGCTGGCGTTCGTCATGGCGGCCGGCTTTATCGCCGACACGGCAAGTTTGCCGCTGGTCGTCTCCAACCTCGTCAACATCGTGTCGGCTGACTTCTTCAAAGTCGGCTTCGGTGAATATGCCTCCGTGATGGTGCCGGTCGATCTCGTGTCGATCGCCGTCACGTTGGGCGCACTGATGCTGTTCTTCCGCCGTGACATTCCACAAGCCTATGATGTCGGAGCGCTGCGCGCGCCCCATGAGGCTATTCGTGATGCCGCGACCTTCCGCGCCGGTTGGGTTGTCCTGGCGCTTCTGCTCGCCGGCTTCTTCCTACTCGAGCCCCTCGGCGTACCGGTAAGCGCAGTTGCCGCTGCCGGCGCGATCCTGCTCCTGGTGATCGCCGGGCGCGGCCATGTAATCGAGACACGGAAGGTACTGCGAGGCGCGCCGTGGCAGGTCGTGATCTTCTCGCTCGGCATGTACCTGGTCGTCTACGGCCTGCGGAACGCCGGCCTGACCGATCACCTCGCCGCGCTGCTCGATCGCACGGCACAAGGCGGTGTGTGGGGTGCGGCCTTCGGAACGGGCATCATCGCGGCCATTCTCTCGTCGGTGATGAACAACATGCCGACCGTGCTGGTCGGGGCGCTGTCGATCGACGCGGCGCACGCGACCGGCGCGGTCAAGGAAGCAATGATCTACGCAAACGTAATCGGTTGCGACCTCGGCCCGAAGCTGACGCCGATCGGGTCTCTCGCGACGTTGCTGTGGCTTCACGTTCTCGGTCAGAAGGGCGTGCGGATCGGATGGGGCTATTATTTCCGCGTCGGCGTCACGCTGACCGTGCCGGTACTGCTCATCACGCTCGGCGCCTTGGCATTGAGGATCACTCTTGGATGACAGCCCTGATCTACATCGCAGCGGCGCTTGCTGAAATTGGGGGATGCTTTGCCTTCTGGGCTTGGCTGCGCATGGGAAAGTCACCCCTGTGGCTCGCGCCAGGCATAGCGTCCCTCGTCGTCTTTGCCTGGCTGCTGACCCGCGTGGACAGCGATGCGGCAGGGCGCGCCTACGCCGCTTATGGCGGCATCTACATCTGCGCCTCACTGCTTTGGTTGTGGAGCGTCGAGGGCGTTCGGCCCGACCGCTGGGACGTGGGTGGCGCGGCCCTATGTCTCATCGGAACTTGCGTGATCCTGCTCGCGCCGCGTGGTGCGTAACGCCGGCCCTATCTGACTTTGGAATGTTCAATGCCTCTTCGCGACCTGTCCGAACCCGACCATCTACCCGCACTCGATCCGGCCTATGCCCACCAGCGGCCTGCGCTCGGTCTCGGTCCGGCTGATCCCGCACCGCGCATCCTGCTGCTCTACGGAAGTTTGCGCGAGCGCTCCTTCTCGCGGCTATGCATCGAGGAAGCTGCGCGCCTTCTTCACTTTTTCGGGTGCGAGACGAGGATTTTCGATCCGTCGACGCTACCGTTGCCCGATCAAGTGGCGGGCGACGACCACCCGGCCGTTCATGAGTTGCGGCAGCTCTCTCTATGGTCGGAAGGACAGGTCTGGTGCAGCCCCGAGCGACACGGTCAAATCACGGGCATCATGAAAACGCAGATCGACCATCTGCCGCTGAACATGGGCGGCATGCGCCCTACGCAGGGGCGCACGCTGGCGGTGATGCAGGTGTCAGCGGGATCGCAGTCGTTCAACAGCGTCAACACACTGCGCGTGCTCGGCCGCTGGATGCGGATGTTCACCATCCCCAATCAATCATCGGTCGCCAAGGCGTTCAACGAGTTTGACGACGCCGGGCGGATGAAGGCCTCGAGTTACTATGATCGCATCGTTGACGTGATGGAGGAGTTGGTCCGCTTCACCGTCTTGCTCCGTCCACATGCTGACCAGCTTATCGATCGCTATTCCGAGCGCAAGGAAGCCGGGGTGCCGATGGATCCGACAACCGATCTATCAAGCATCGCGACGGCCCGCGTCTGAAGCTAAGCCCGTCCGCCGGGGAAGACTGCCGCCCACGCCCGCAATAGCGTAGCGAGTGCAACATTACCGCACGATAGGCTTGGCTTCAGCCGGTACAATAATCGCTGTTTGCGTCGAGGGATCGGCCATAACGTCAAGGCCTTCGGGCACGTTGCGACGCAGCTCGTCGATCCAGACCTGTCCATGCGCGTCCGAAGGCATGCGCCAGTCGCCGCGTGGGGATAGCGATCCGCCGGTCGTGACCTTGGGTCCATTCGGCAGAGCAGAGCGCTTGAACTGGTTAGCGAAGAAGCGGTGTAAGAACACCTCAAGCCAGGCGCGGATGACGCCCACCTCGTAGGCGCGCTTTTGCTCCTCGGGAAACCCCGGCGGCCAGCTTCCCGCACTAACGTCCTGCCAAGCGTGGAATGCCAAAAAAGCGATCTTCGAGGGCCGCAGCCCGAACCGGGTGAAATAGTAGATCCAGAAATCGTGGAGCTCATACGGTCCGATCTTGCCTTCGGTGCTCTGCGATTCTCCTTCGCTCGCCTGCGGGATGAGCTCGGGCGATATCGTAGTCCCGAGAACGTCCAGAAGGACGTCTGTGACATTGGTATCGAACAGCCGGTTCGAAGCCGTCCACCGGATCAGGTGCTGAATGAGAGTCTTCGGAAGCGAGCCATTCACGTTGTAGTGGCTCATGTGGTCGCCGACACCGTAGGTACACCAGCCAAGTGCAAGCTCCGACATGTTGCCGGTGCCGAGCACCAAGGCGTTACGCTGGTTGGCAGCTCTGAACAGAAGATCCGTCCTGAGTCCCGCCTGCACGTTTTCGAAAGTCGTGTCGTAGACCGGTTCGCCGGTTGCGAACGGGTGCTGCAAATCCGCTAGCATCTGGTTGGCAAGCGGCTTGATGTCGATCTCCTCGGCGGTCACACCGAGCCCACTCATCAAGGCGTGGGCATTGGACTTCGTCCTGGCGCTGGTGGCGAAGCCAGGCATTGTAAATCCGAGAATGTCGGTACGTGGACGCCCAAGCAAATCGAACGCCTTTGCCGCGACGATCAAGGCATGGGTCGAATCCAACCCTCCGGACACGCCGATGCAGATCTTGGCTAAACCGGTTGCTTCCAGCCTCCTCGCAAGCCCGCTGACCTGGATGTTGAACGCCTCGTAGCAGTCCTGGTCGAGACGGGCCGGATCATCAGGTACGAAGGGGAAACGATCGATGTTCCGTCTCAGCCCGAGATCGCCCATCGGGGGATCGAGATGGAAGGACACACGTCGGAATCGCCGGTCCGGCATCCCGTTTGCGATAGCGGCCTCGTTGAAGGTGCCGGTCCGCATGCGCTCTAGTTGCAACCGCTCCACGTCGATGTCCGCAATGACCATCTGGGACGCGACGCTGAACCGCTCCGTTTCCGCGAGCTGAGCTCCCAGCTCGTATATGCAGGCCTGGCCATCCCAAGCGAGATCAGTGGTCGACTCTCCGTATCCGGCCGCGGAGTAGATGTAAGCTGCCCAGCAGCGGCCGGACTGCAGCTCGCAGAGGCGCCGTCGTGTGTCCGCCTTGCCCACCACGATGTTGCTTGCCGAAAGGTTCGTCAGGATCAGCGCGCCGGCGAGCGCGGCAAAGTCGCTTGGGGGTGCAGGAGCCCAAACGTCCTCGCAAATTTCAGTGTGGAAGATCAGGCCGTCGACGTCGTCAGCCTGGAACAGCAAATCCATTCCGAAAGGAACTGGCTCGCCTCCAACATAGATCTCGCCACGCACGTCACGGCCGGAGGCGAACCACCGCTTCTCATAAAACTCACGGTAATTGGGAAGGTGGCCTTTTGGTACCACACCAAGAATCCGACCCCGGTGGATGGCGACAGCACAATTGTAGAGCCGACCTTCGCGCCGTAACGGCGCTCCCACGAGGAGAACCGGCCTCAACGTCCGGCTTGCCTCGACCAGATCTATAATCCTCGCTTCAACTTCGTCGAGCAACGCGCGCTGAAGCAGGAGATCGTCAATTGAGTAGCCCGAAAGTCCCAGTTCCGGGAAAACCATCAGCGCTACTGCCTGAGCGTCGCCCTCGCGGGCTAGTTCCATGGTTTGTGCGAGGTTGAACGTGGGATCGGCGGCCCGGCAGCGCGGCCGGCAGGCAGCGACTCGCACAAAGCCTTGGCGGTAGATGGAAAGAAAGGCCTCGGCGCCCTTGCTCTGGATCATATGTGCATGCCTTGGCCGAGCAGGACGAGAGCGGCCTCCTTCAGCGACTCCGGCAAGGTGGGATGGGCGTGCGTCGTCAGCGCGATGTCCTCAGTCGTCCCACCATATTCCATGGCCAGTACGGCCTCGTGGATCATCGTTCCGGCGTCCGGCCCGATAATGTGAGCGCCGAGCAGGCGATCGGTCTTCGCGTCTGCCAGCAGCTTCGTGAGCCCGCGGGTGTCGCCGTTGCATCGCGCGCGGCTGTTCGCCAGGAACGGGAATGTGCCGGACTTGTAGTCGACGCCGGCTGCCTTCAGTTCCTCTTCCGTTTTGCCAACGCTCGCGACCTCGGGAGAGGTGTAGATGACGGCGGGTACGGTGTTGTAGTCGACCCCTGGATAGCGGCCGGCGATCCCCTCCACGCAGCGCACCCCATCCAGCGTCGTTTTGTGCGCAAGCATCGGTCCCGCGATAACGTCGCCGATAGCGTAAATTCCGAGGACAACAGTCTTGAAACCAAGCTCCACAGGTATGCGGCCCTTGGGGTCGAGCAAGACACCGACTTGGTCCAGCCCTAGGCCGTCTGTGTAGGGTCTACGGCCCACTGCGACCAGCACGACGTCGGCCGCGAGGGTCTCGGTTGCACCGCCGTTTGACGGCTCGATGGCGATAAGCAGGTCGTCGGGGCGCTTCTCGACGCTCGTCACTTTGGTCTGGAACCGGAAGTCTAGCCCTTGCTGCTTCAGCGTTTTAAGCAGGTGTCGCGAGATCTCGCGATCCATGCTGGGCACGATGCTCTCGAGGAACTCAATCACAGTCACCCTGGCGCCCAACCGACGCCAGACGCATCCCAGTTCAAGGCCGATATAGCCGCCGCCGATGACGACCAGATGATCCGGCACCTTCTTCAACGAGAGCGCGCCCGTATTCGAGACGACGCGCTCCTCATCAATGTCGATACCTGGCAGCCGCGCGACATCCGAGCCGGTTGCTACGATGATCCCCTTGGTTGCCGTCAGAGATCGAGCGCCACCCTCGGCCAGATCGACGGCGAGGCGATCGTGTGCCGTGAAACGGGCGCTTCCCTTCACCCATTCCACCTTGTTCTTTTTCAAGAGGTGTTCGACGCCCTTGGTAAGCCCAGCGACGACCTCATTTTTGCGGCTGATCATTTGCGCCAAGTCGAGGGCAACGCCGCTGACGCCGATACCATGCTTCTCAAGCCCCTCGCTGAGGTCGGCAAACAGCTCCGTCGAATGGAGAAGAGCCTTGGAGGGAATGCAGCCGACATTGAGACAGGTGCCGCCAAGCGTGGCGCCACGTTCGACACACGCGACGCTCATCCCGAGCTGTGAAGCGCGGATGGCGGCGGGATAGCCTGCCGTGCCCCCGCCGATTACGATGATGTCGAAGCTGTCGTTCATTCGTTCGTCCTCGATAAACCGGTCACCTGAGCTGAACGCCGCTGGCAAGGAACCGCTTCGCCAGCAGCGCGAACATCCGAGTTCAGCCCATCTCTAGATGTAGCGGCTCGCAATGATGATCGCCCGGAACTGCAATATAGGGCGGTTTTCGGCTCGCATTGCGTGAGACGGATCGATGCGGGGAACGCACGCTCCGTGAGACAGAAACCACATTCGGTGCGACCGACGCGCAATGCTGATCCGTTGGCTTACGGACGGCAAAAAGCGGTGGTTAGCGCCCGGGCAGCTTTCCGAGCCGGCATGGTCGAATACCGCCGCCCTCCCTCCGAGGGTCATAACCGTTCGGTTCTGACACTTGAAACAGCAGCTGCCCTAGCGCGGACTGAGCTATGAAGCACCAGGTCCAAACCGGTTCAGAGGCACCTTGAGAAACGCCGTCCCACACTTGTCCGCATCCGGCAGCCGGCCGCCACGTATGTTCACCTGAAGCGCGGCGAGCATCAGGTCGGGTAGTGGGAGCGATGCGTCGCGTTTCTCGCGGGTCGCGACGAACTCGGCTTCGTCGATGCCATCGTGAACATGGATGTTGTCGCGACGCTGATCGGCGACGGTCGAGCGACCAAGTACGTCCCTGCCATCCTTGCCATAGTCATGCCCAACATAGGTTGCGGTTTCGGGTGGCAGATCGAGGATGGCGCGGATCGAGCACCACAGCGAATGAGCATCACCACCCGGGAAGTCCGCTCGGCTTGTGCCACTATCGGGAACCATCAGCGTATCGTGAACGAACGCGGCGTCACCGACGACATAAGTGATCGAGGCAAGCGTATGGCCCGGCGACAGCATGACATGAGCATCGAGCGTGCCGATCCGGAAACGCTCGCCATCCGCAAACAACCGGTCCCACTGGCTGCCGTCGACGGCGAGATCGGGCAGGCAGTAGATGTCCCGCCACAGCTTTTGCACTTCCACGACCTTGTTGCCGATCGCGGTTTTGCCACCGGTCTTGCCGGTGAGGTACGGAACGGCTGAAAAATGATCGGCGTGTGGGTGGGTGTCGAGCACCCATTCGACGGTTAGCCCCTTTTCGCGCACATAGTCGAGGATAAGATCCGCGTTTCGGGTCGCGGTCGCACCAGCGCGCGGGTCAAAATCCAGAACTGGATCGATGATCGCAGCCGTCTTCGTAGTGTCGTCGACGACAACATATTGGAAGCTACCAGTGCGCTCATCATGGAGCGACGCAACGGTCATACCATCGTGCTTATACTCGATCATGTTTTCATCCTCTCGCTCTGTTAGCTTTCTGCCCGCGCCCGCGCGAACAACCGCTCGAAATCACCCGGATCGATCGCGCCCATCACCAGCATGCGTCCGGCAAGAAAGCCCGGGGTGCCGGCCAAGCCGATCGAATAGGCCTCTTGGCCGTTCGCACGCAGGCGCGCCGCGACAGCCTGTGCATGCGAAGCAAGCCACGTCGTTGCGCTCAGCCAGTCACCGCCAGCGCCGATTACGACGTCCCGCAGCATGTCGTCGTCAATCGTACGGTTGTCGGCCATCAGCTGGCGATGGACGACCGGGTAGATGCCCTGTTCGGCACAGCTGAGCGCAACGCTCGCGGCACGTTCAGACGGTGGACCGAAGATCGGCCAATCCTTGTAGATGACCCTAATTTTGCCATCGCGTCGCACGGCCTCTTCCAACGCGGGGAAGGCGTGACGGCAGGCCGGGCAACGATAATCGGTGAAAACGGCAAGCCGCAACGTCGCGTCGGCAGGACCGTGCTCAGGCGAACTGCCGCCTGTCAGGATCAGGTCGGCGGTCGGACCAACGTCACGCCCAATCGGGGCGGTGCGCCGCAGCACCTGTCCGACCGCCCAGCCCCCCACGACTACAGCGCCGAGCCCGACCGCCTGCCTCCGACTGAGTGGCCCCGGCACGCTCAACGCCCTCCGGGCTTGCTGCGCGCCGTGGCGACGAGGCGGCGGAGCGCCGGCAGATCGACCGCGCCGGCCACGACCTGCGAGCCGACGATCAGCGCCGGCGTCCCATTGAACCCGATCGCTTCGGCAATCGCATTGGTGCGTGCGAGCAGCGCATCGATTTCCGCGCCACGCGTCTTCAGGTCACGTTGCAGACGCGGCCAATCCACCTTGGCTTTCACAGCAGCTGCCCTGATACCGGCGCTGTCGAGCCGCGCCGGCGAGGCAAGCAGCGCTCCATGGAAGGCGGCATGCCTGCCCTGCCACTGGCTCGCGACGGCCGCCCGGGACGCCTCACGGGAGGCGGGTCCGAATATTGGCCAATCCCGATACACGATCCGGACCTTCGGGTCGGAGCGAAGCAGCGCGTTCAGCACCGGCTCCATGCGACGGCAATAGGGGCAGTTGTAGTCGAAGAACTCGACAACGGTGACGTCATAGGCGGTGCCGGCCCGCTTGGGGGCTACGGGATCGTCGACGACTGCCTTGCGCGACAAATCAGGCTGCTGCTGCCCGACCGCAGGTGTCATCGGCACGGCGAAAGCAAGCGCGGCTAGAGCGCCGCGAAAGAGAAGGTTGCGGCGGTTCATCGGTGTTTCCTTGCCTTATCAATTCCATCGGCGAGCGCGGCGCGCGACAACTCTCCGAGCTGAAGCTGCACGATCGTGCCATTCGCGGCGACGAAGGCGGTTGCGGGATAGCCGGCGACTTCGAAGGCTCGGGAAAGCCTACGGTCGGGATCAAGCGCGACGTTGCCGGCACCGATGCCTTCGCGGGTAAGGAACTGGGTAACGGTCGCCGGCGCCTCACCCTGATCGGCGAGCAGAATCGGAACCTCTCCACGGCGCGACGCAGCAGCATCGAGCATCGGCAGCTCGCGCCGGCATGGGCCGCACCATGTCGCCCACAGATTGACCACGAAGGGACGACCCCGGAAACGATCAAGCGGGAGCGGAGCGCCGGATGGCGTCGTTAGGGCGAGATGATAGGGAAAGGGGCCGTAGGTCACGGGCGGGATCAGCGCCTGAAGCGTGAACCAGAGGCCGCCAGCTACGGCAAGCGCTGCCCAGCCTATCGCCAGAGCGCGCGTTCGGCCGAGCCGGAACGCCAGCGTTACCGCAGCGCCGGCGAGGCCGGCGACGGCCGAGAAGCCTCCCTGCCATATAGCTAGGATGGAAAGTGGAGCATCGGCGTAGCTCGCCCAATGCGTCGCGACATAGCCGATCCGGGCCGTCACCAGCCCGACGACAATAGCACTGGTCGCGACCATCGACACTCGCGGGAAGCGGAACCGTCCCGCCAGCGCCGTCAAACCGAGGAACACGGCGACGCACAGAACCGCCAATCCGCGATCGACCGCCATCATCAGCGGCCCGATGGCAATTGCGCTGCCCATCACAGAAACGCGCCTGCGCTCTTCCAGAGCATATAGGCTGCGACCACGAAGATCAGCATTGCGAAAACCGTGGTGAGCGTACTGCCCGTGCCCAGACGCTTAGCGATCCGCGTGCCGATCAACCCGCCGATAACTCCACCGCCGATGAAGGCGAAGGCGAGCGGCCAATCCACAAGCCCGGAGAACGCGTAGTTGGCAGCGGTCGTTAGCCCGAACGCGGTGACGGCGATCAGCGACGTGCCGACGGCGTTGAGGATCGGCATGCCCGTCGATCCAATCAGTCCGGGAACGATCAGGAAGCCACCACCGATGCCAAAGAAGCCTGAAAACAGTCCGGTGCCGAGGCCATAACCCAGCACCTTGGGCGCCTTCTCCCGGTTGCATTCTGCACCGGGATTACCAGCGTCACCCCGCCCGCGCAGCATCACAACGCCGACGACGATCATGACGAGCGCGAATAGAAAGAGGAGCTTGCCGCCATCGACGGCCTTGCCCGCGGTGGATCCGAGTAGCGCACCGATGACGCCGGCAGTCGCATACATGCCGCCGCACCGCCATTTTACGGTATGAGCCTTGGCATGACCGATCAGACCGGTCGCGGCATTGGCCGCCACGGCAAACGCGCTCGTACCGATGGCGAGGTGCGCGTCGGGAACGCGCACCAGATACACCATGAGCGGCACGGCGAGGATCGAGCCACCGCCACCGACGAGCCCGAGGGTGAATCCGACCAGGCTGCCGGACAAGGCGCCAAGCAGATACTGGATTGGTTCGAGGATCATGCCGCCTTGCCGATCTCGTGTGGAGCGGCCATCCACTCACGGCCTTTCAGCATGCCCTGCCAGTAGATCGGGGGCAGCATCCGCTCTTTCAGGAACCACGCGGTGCGCGTCGGACGCGTTCCGTCCAGCAGCCAGGATGGGAAGCTGGGCAGCAGCTTTCCGCCATAGCCGAACTCGGCGAGGACGATCTTACCGCGTTCGACCGTGAGCGGGCATGAGCCGTAACCATTATAATCGGCAACGGGGGGTCTGCCGTCGAGCGCGGCCAGCGCGTTGACTGCGACCACGGGCGCCTGGACGCGAGCAGCAGCGGCGGTCTTGGCGTTGCTGGTGCCAGCGGCATCGCCAAGGCCAAAGATGTTTTCAAATCGCTTGTGCCGCAGCGTAGTCTCGTCGACCTCGACGAAGCCGCTCGCAGCCGCAAGCGGGCTATTTGCGACGACCGCATGTGACACCTGAGGTGGCACGACATGGAGCATATCGAACTCACGTTCGATCCGCTCGGAGACGCCGTCCTGCTTGCGCTCGAACGTGGCGACGCGGCGATCGGCGTCGACCGCGACCAGGTTGGACTCAAGCCTGAGATCGATACCGTACTTCTCGACATATTCCATCAGCGCCGGGACGTAGGTCGGGACCCCGAACAGGGCTGCGCCGGCATTATGGAACTCGACGTCGATAGCTGGGAGAACGCCGCTATCCCGCCAGATGTCGCAGGAGAGATACATCGCTTTCTGCGGTGCGCCGGCGCACTTGATCGGCATGGGTGGCTGCGAGAACAGCGCCCGCCCCTGCCGCAATTCCTTGACGAGCTGGTAGGTGTAGGGTGCCAGATCGTAGCGATAGTTGGAGGTGACGCCGTTGCGGCCGAGAGCCTCAGGCAGCCCTTCGATCTTCTCCCACGCCAGGCGCAGCCCGGGCGCGACGACCAGAACGCGATAGGTCAATGTGTCACCGTCTTCGAGCTCGACCGTGTTACGGTCGGGGTCGATGGCAACGGCGGGCAACCGTACCCACTTAACGCCCTTTGGCATTATGTCGGATTCGGCCTTGCGCGTCTGTTCGGGAGTGAAGACGCCGGCCCCCACCATCGTCCAGCCGGGCTGGTAATAATGGTCGGTCGCCGGATCGACGACCGCGATCGTCACTTTGGCGTTGCGCTTCAGAATGCTGGAAGCGGTCGCGATGCCGGCGGCACCGCCCCCGATGATGACGATGTCGTAGGTCATTGATCAGCCCTTTCGGAACGGCGCTTCAGCGCAGGCGTGAGATCGGCAAGGTCGTACCCGGCTGCCTTTGCTTGGTCGACGATCGTCGCCGGGTCGGCGCGATCGGCCTCGGCCAACGCCCACAAGGTCGCCGCGCGCGTCCCGCTACGGCAGAAGCCGAGCGTCGGCTGTGGCAGCGTGGCTAGCGCCTCCTTCATGCGATCCGCATCGGCGTCAGTCGCCTTGCCCGGTACGATAGGGACATGGGCAAACGCGAGACCGTGGTCGCCTGCCATTCGGGCCATTTCTTCCGCGCTTGGCTGGCCCGCCTCCTCGCCGTCCGGGCGGCTTGAGATGATCGAGCGATATCCTGCCTTCGCGGCAGCGGCGAGGTCGTCTTGCGTCAGCTGGGGGGCGGCAGAGAAGGACGAGGTGATCTGCTTGAAAGCCATGTGATGTCTCCTGTCTGATCAGGCCGAACGGCGGGAAGTGAATGCAAAGCGGTGGACGGCAACGCCGAGGGCCATTGCAGCGATGAAGACCAGTGCCGGCAGAGGCTGGATCGCCAGTGCGGCAATGGCGGGACCTGGGCACAATCCGACGATGCCCCAGCCTATGCCGAACAAGGCCGCACCGCCGATGAGGCGCCGGTCGATCGGCGAGGTGGCGGGCGTGTGGAATTGTTCGGCCGCGATCGGGGTCGAGCGACGCCGCACGACGAACCAGGCTATCGCCATCGGCAGGATCGCGCCTGCCATGACGAACGCCAAGGTCGGGTCCCACGCGCCGGTGACATCGAGGAACGCGCGCACCCGCGCCGGATCGATCATTCCGGAGATGGCAAGGCCGGCGCCGAACAGCGTCCCGCTAGCGAGTGAAATGAGGTTCTGGCGCATCACAGTATCACCCCGGACAGACGCATGATCGTGACCGTGACGACGCCGGTCGCCATGAACGTGACGGTCGCGGCGATGGACCGGGGCGACAGGCGGGACAGGCCGCATACGCCGTGACCACTGGTGCACCCGGACCCAAGCCGCGTTCCGATACCGACGACCAGACCGGCGACGGCAATCAGCGAAAGCGATGCCGGAAAGCTGGCTTTCACGCCCAAACTGGCCGCAGCAATACCCGCGCCCAAGGGCAGACCCGCGGTAAAGAGCAGCGCGAGGGCCCATGGTGGACCTCCATCGGTAAGACCCAAAACTCTTGCGAACATGCCGCTGACACCGGCGATGCGCCCGTTGCCCAGCAGCATGATCGCCGCGGCGACACCGATCATCAGCCCGCCGATGAAGCCTTCGAGCGGCATGGCATGGGGAAAGCCTGGCATCACAGCGCATCCAGCGGAATTTTGAGGTAGCGGGTGCCGTTGGCTTCCGGCTCCGGCAGATGACCACCGCGCATGTTCACCTGGATCGAGGGCAGGATGAGCTTCGGCATCGACAAGGTGGCGTCGCGACTGGTCCGCATCGCGACGAAGTCGTCTTCGCTGACCCCTTCGTGGACATGCACGTTGCCGACACGCTGTGCGCCTACAGTCGTCTCCCAGACATATTGGTCGCGACCCACCGCCTTGTAGTCGTGGCAGAGGAACAGGCGCGTCTCGTCCGGCAGCTGCATGAGCCGGCGGATCGAGCGGAATAGCTGGCGTGCGTCGCCACCAGGGAAGTCTGCCCGCGCGGTGCCGTAATCGGGCATGAAGAGCGTATCGCCGGTGAAGACCGCGTCCCCAATCGCATAGGCCATGTCCGCCGGCGTATGGCCGGGCACGTGCAGCGCAATGGCGTCGATGTTGCCGATGGCAAAGCGGTCGCCGTCCTCGAACAGCCGGTCGAACTCGGAACCGTTGCGCTCAAAATCGGTGCCGGCGTTGAAGATTTTGCCGAACACGTTCTGAACCCGGATGATCTCACGACCGATCGCGAGCTGCCCGCCAAGCGCCTGCTGAAGATAAGGTGCCGCAGACAGGTGATCGGCATGAGCATGGGTTTCCAGCAGCCAATCGACCGTCAGTCCCTGATCCCGCACGTAAGCGATCACTGCGTCCGCCGACGCGGTTTTGGTCCGGCCAGCCGCGGCGTCAAAATCGAGGACGCTGTCGACGATCGCAGCCTTTTTCGTCGCCACGTCCCAAACGACGTAGGTCGCTGTGTTGGTAGGCTCATCAAAGAAGGACTGAACGACCGGCGATCCGGCCGCTTTTGCGCGTCTGATCTGGGCGTTGGCTTCGCTCAAAACCGGGTCCATGACCATCTCCATTTAAACAAACTCATGGTTTATGTAGCTGTGTAAGCGTATTGCGTCAACGGGGTGTTCGTGCCATTTGGGAGGAATGGAAATGATGGAAGCGAACATGCCGCGCTCGCTGCGCATCGGGGATGCAGCCCCGAACTTCACCGCCCGCACCACTCAGGGCGAGATTGCGCTCGATCAGTATCGTGGGCGCTGGATTGTGTTTTTCTCGCACCCTGCTGACTTCACGCCGGTTTGCACGAGCGAGTTTGTGGCCTTGGCTAAAGCGGCCCCTCAATTCGAGGAGCTGGATTGCGTATTGTTGGGGCTGTCGGTCGACAGCCTCTACTCTCATGTCGCCTGGCTTCGCGCGATCCACGACGTTTTTGATGTCGAGGTGCCGTTTCCGGTGATCGAGGATCCGTCGATGGCGGTTGGGTATGCCTACGGCATGCTCGACGAGCAGGCTGGCGATGCCTCAACGGTACGTGCAACCTACTTCATCGATCCCAAAGGCATTATCCGCGCACTCAGCTGGTATCCGATGAATGTCGGGCGCTCGGTCGACGAGATGCTTCGCACGGTCAGGGCGTTGCAGCGTTCGGCCGATGGCGAGGCCTATACGCCCGCTGACTGGCAGCCGGGCGACGACGTGCTCCTGCCTCCCGCTTTGCCGGGGAACGCAGGCGCCGACTGGTTTCACCAGACGAAGGCTGACCGGTGATGGCGATCTACCAGTCCCGCGCGCTTGCCGACGTTGCAGTCGAGAAGCTGCGCGTGTTCGCGCAGCCGCAGCGCCTTATGATCCTGTCCTATCTGCTGGGTGGCGAACGGCAGGTGGCGGACATCGAGGCGGCCACGGGCGTGACCCAACCAGCGCTCAGTCAGCAGCTTGCCGAGCTGCGGCGCGCCGATCTGGTGAAGACCAGGCGTGAGGCGAAGCAGGTTCACTACCGTCTTGCCGACGATGCAGCCGCACTGTGTGTGCGAACCCTGGAGGCGATGTTCGGAGCCGACGATCTGTCGGCTCCCCAAACGGCCCCGGCCCCCCGCCCAGTGCGACCGCGCGAGACGCCGTCCGTGGTTCGACCGCAAAACATCGGTGCGGCCGTTTTTGCGAGAGTTGGCTGATCATTTCGGCTGAAGAAGGAAAAAGCGGATGCGTATGCCAATCATTGCTCTTGCAGGATGCTTGTCACTCATGAGCAGCGTCAGTGCTTCAGCCGGCGTGCCTAGGCAGGCGGTGATACCGGGATATGGCGCGATCACACCCGTCGAAGGTGCTGCGGAACGGCCCGATCGCAAGTTGCGCTATCGCGTGCTGTTCAATGTGACCAAGGCCGCGGCAACGCCGGATAAAATCAATCCATCGCTGGAGAAGGTCGCCCGCTTTTTGAACCTGCTGGGCAACGATGGCGTTCGTCCAGAACAAGGCGATGTCGTCGTGATCGTCCACGGTCCGGCGACGCCCATCGTTACCGAAGATCGCGCCTATGCGACAAAGACGGGAGTAGCTGCGAACCCCAACCTTGCCTTAATTGAGGCGTTGAAAAAGGCGGGTGTATCCGTTCGGGTATGCAGCCAAGCTCTTATCGGAAACGGGATCGACCCCGCTACGGTAGGAAAGAGTGTCGAAACTGACGTGTCTGCGCTGACGACTATGGCGACTTTGCAACTGCGTGGTTGGGCACTGATCCCCGACTGATCACGCCGACACGTTTACTGTTTCGCCGTTCTAGTCCGTAACGCTGCTGGTGTCATAACCGGTCGGTTGTGACACCAGCAGACTACCATAGCTTTCGGCAAGTTTACGGTGCCACAATCCCGCATCAGAAAGCGTCCGCTTCCAGAAGCTCTGAATGCATCGGCTAAGCCGATAGTTGGCGAATTCTGCCGACCGTGCCGAAGTTGGCTCCGCAAGGAAAACGAGCGGTTTTCTCGCGGTCTGACAATGCCGGTCCCGGCAATCCGAAAAGAGCAAGAAAACCCGTTGTGAAAACCAGCGCCATCTTGCACCATGCCGGTAGTCTTTTCTGGCGGGGTACGCATTGCTCATTGGCTATATCCGAGTGTCCAAGTCGGACGGCACGCAAACGCTGGAGCCGCAGCGCGACGCGCTGTTCGCGGCCGGCATTGATCCGTCGCGCATCTATGAGGATATGGCATCGGGTCGCCACGATGCGCGGCCTGGCCTGACCGCCTGCCTGAAGGCGCTTCAGCCGGGCAACACGCTCGTCATCTGGAAGCTGGACCGCCTCGGCCGCGATCTGCGCCATCTGGTGACGACGGCGGAGGATCTCCGGTCGCGCGGGATCGGGTTGAAGGTGCTGGCAGGTGCCGGCGCGCAGATCGACACGACGTCTGCCAATGGCCGTCTCGCTTTCGGCATCTTCGCGGCGTTCGCCGAGTTCGAGCGCGAGTTGATCGCCGAGCGTACCCATGCCGGCCTTGCTGCGGCGCGCGCGCGCGGTCGCATGGGCGGTCGGCCGCGCAAGATGAACCGGGCGACGCTGACGATGGCGATGGCGGCGATGTCCGATCGAGGTGTCGTCGCGGCTGATGTCGCTAAGCGGCTCGGGATCACGACCACGACCCTGTATGTCTATGTCAACGGCGACGGCACCCCCAAGGCGCCGGGGCAGGCGTTGCTCGATGCGGGTCCCACTCGGCAACCGCAAAGCCAGGCTGCATAATGAGCGCGGGCGTCACGGTCCCCATCGAGGCGATCGTGACGCTCCGACGTCGTTTGGCGGCATTGCCGGCAAGGCATCCCGAGCGGCAGCCGCTGATGACATCGACCGCCGAACTCTACGACATCAGCCGCGCTACGCTCTACCGGCTGTTGCGCGGCGAGCGAAGGCCGAAGGACGCACACCGTGCCGATCGTGGCCTGTCGCGCACCATGCCTGCCGGCGAGATCGAATGGTGGTGTGAGGTCGTTGCGGCGATGAAGAGCCGCACGACCAACCGTCAAGGCCGTCGTCTCTCGACGAAGCGTATCCTCGAAATCGTCACCGAACACGGTGTCGAGACCCCCGATCGCGGTCTGGTGAAGCTGCCGGCAGGTCGGTTGGCTGCCTCGACACTCAACCGGCACATGCGGCAACGGGGATACGACACCGAGCGGATGACGCGCGAGCCGGCTGCGGTGCGCTATCAGGCCGAACGCGCCAACATGCTCTGGCATTTCGACATGAGCCCGTCGGATCTCAAGCAGTTGAAGGCCCCGACCTGGATCGATCCCGATCGTAATGGCGCGCCTACGTTGATGCTGTTCTCGGTGGTCGATGACCGGTCGGGCGTCGTCTACCAGGAATATGCGCTCGTCTATGGGGAGGATGCCGAGGCGGCGCTGCGCTTCCTGTTCCGTGCGATGGCACCAAAGGAGGACAATCCGTTTGGAGGTATTCCGGAGAACATCCAGCTCGATGGCGGCCCGGTCGGCAAATCGAGCGTGTTCAAGGGGGTCATGGAATGTCTCGGGATTACCGTCACTCCGCACATGCCAGCAGGGTCGGACGGACGCCGCACGACCGCGCGCGCCAAGGGGAAAGTCGAGCGCCCGTTCCGCACTGTCAAGGAAGCGCACGAGACGCTGTACCACTTTCACGAACCCGCCAGCGAGGAGGAGGCCAATCGCTGGCTGGCGCGCTACATCGCCACCTACAACAGCGGCGACCATCGTCGCGAGCCGCATTCTCGGATCGACGACTGGCTCGGCCACCTGCCCGATGGCGGCATTTGCGCCATGTGCAGTTGGGAGCGCTATTGCGCATTCGCGCGCGAGCCAGAGCGCCGCAAGGTCGGCCTCGACTGCCGGCTGACCGTCGCCGGCGTTACCTATGAGGTCACGTCCGAAGTGGCCGGCGAAACGGTTGTCGTCTGGTGGGGGCTGTTCGACCAGGAGCTATGGGTCGAGCATGGCGATGACCGATACGGCCCGTTCGATCCGGTCGGAGGGCCGGTGCCGCTGCATCGCTATCGCAAGCATCGCAAGAGCCGGCGCGAGGTCCGCGCGGATCGCGTCGATGCGCTGGCGACGAAGATCGGAATCCCTCGCTCGGTCTTGACGGGCGAGGACGACATCGTGGTGATCGGTCGCAAGCCCACCGATGGGATCGCACCTGTGCCGGCCCGGCCATTCGCCGATCCAGATCCGTTCGCCGAACTCACCTTCGCCACGCCGCTCAAGGCACGCTTCGCCATATCCGAGGAACTGCGCCTGCCGCTTGGCGGCCTTTGCGAAGAGGACCGCGCCTTCATCGACGCGTTGCTCGCGCGCACGCTGTCCCGGCCCGAAGTGATGGATGAAATCCGCAGGCGATTCCCGCCCGGCCACAGACGGAGCGGCTGATGCAGACCGAGGTGATGCGCTATTACGGGCTGGCCCGGCCCCCGGTCGATCTCGGCTTCTTCGAGACCGAGCATCATGCCCAGCTTACCCATGATCTGAAGACCGCGATCACAGGTGGTCGCCTGATCGCGCTTACGGCCACCATCGGCTCGGGCAAGACCGTGCTGACGCGGCGACTGCGCGAAGAACTAGAGCGCGAGGGCCGTGTGATCGTCTCGCGCGCGCTCAGCCTGGAAAAGGCCAAGATATCGGTGCCGCTGCTGGTTGCAGCGCTGTTCTATGATCTTTCGTCTGAGAAGACCGTCTCGATCCCAAGCCAATCGGAACGGCGCGAACGCGATTTGCAGGAGCTGTTTCGCAAGGCCAAGCGACCGGTCGCGCTGTTCGTCGACGACGCCCACGACCTCCACCCAAAGACGCTGACCGCGCTCAAGCGCCTCGTTGAGCTTGTCACCGAGGGCGGCGGTCAACTGGCCGTGATCCTCGTCGGCCATCCGAAGCTGCGCAACGACCTGAAACGCCCGCTGATGGAGGAAATCGGCGACCGGACGACCGTGTTCGAGTTTGGCGGCCTGCGCGATCGGCAGCGCGACTATATCGACTGGGCGCTGCGCACCGCACTGTCGCCGGGGATAGAACCCGATGCCGTGCTGACCGAAGACGCCGCGATCCTGCTCGCCGCCAAGCTTAAGACACCGCTCCAGATCGGCCGCCATCTCGTGCGCGCGTTCGAAGCCGGGTTCGAGGCCAGCGTGAAACCGATCGATGCCGCTACCGTAGAGGGTGTGCTGTCACGCCAGATTGACGACCTCGAACCCCAGCTTACCCGCCACGGCTACGATACGAAGAGCCTGGCGGACCAGTTCGACGCCAAGCCGGCGGAGATACGGCAACTGCTCCGGGGCGGGCTTGATCCGGCTCGTGCGCGCGAGCTGACCGACGATATGCGCGCGGCAGGATTACCGCTTTGACCGCCGTGTCCGCGATCCCGCGCCGCTCGGTGAACATCTCGCGTCCGTCGCATCGAATGTGATTTGCGTCTCACCGAACGTGCGCCGGCTGATCGCCAGCGTCTCACATAATTCAAGCGCGAAAGCCCCCTCTATTGCAGTTCCGGGCGATCATCATTGCGAGCCGCTACAGCTATTGACCTGCCCCCCGCTGGTCCCGCGGTCATAACGAGAGTCTGCCGGTTTGATATTTGTGCTGCCTCACCGGCACAAGCGCGTCGGGCGTGACGCCTCCATCTTGCAGGAACGCCCGGCGCGCT